>Ga0366783_1037_pt1 | contig 20880 bp, 18 predicted proteins | sample TotcelN113001L10_FD_207059 | JGI IMG/M metagenome (GOLD analysis project Ga0366783, IMG submission 207059) | Enriched cells from coal bed in the Powder River Basin, Montana, United States - Total cells N11 rep2 HSBNCT.N11.300.1.L10 ... | reverse complement strand
CAGAGCTTGATCCCCATGCTAAAGAAGCTCCAGGGACTAGGTTACACCAAGCCGGTAGCTGATGCGGGATTTGAGAGTGAAGAGAATTACACCTGGTGCGAGGAGAATGGACAAACAGCATTCATCAAACCGGCTACCTACGACGCAAGCAAAACTCGTAAATACAAAAGTGACATTGGCAAACGAGAGAATATGCCCTACGATGCCGAAAGCGATAGCTACCTCTGTCACGGGGGTCACCCCATTCAGGCAGCCTATGAAAAAAAGACTCGCTCGAAAGCCGGTTACGCAATCATAACGACCGTATATACCTGTACCCAGTGTGCGGGCTGCCAGCATAAGGCGCACTGCATCAAGGGAGCAAGCAAAAAGCCGCTGGAAGAACGGAGCAAAAATCTGCATATCTCGAAAACCTTTCTCAGGCAGCGCCAAGAAATGCAGGCCCGTATTCAAAGTGAGGAAGGCATTTTGTTACGCCTAAACCGCTCTATTCAGGTGGAGGGAGCTTTTGGAGTGCTGAAAGAGGATATGGGCTTTCGTCGTTTTCTCATGAGGGGCAAGGTCAAGGTACAGACTGAGTTTATGCTGCTATGCATGGGGTATAACCTAAATAAATTCCACAACAAAATCCAAAGTGGTCGCTGTGGAACCTTCCTGCATATTCCAAAAGCAGCCTGACAAATACAGATAGACTTTTTTATTTGGGAAGAGGCTTCCTCTGTTTTGCTATGGGCATAAACGGGGAAGGGCTTCTTTTTTATTTATTTCTCGCCTGGATTTTATCTGCTCAGGCAAAGAAAGGGCGCCGCATTGCGCTTTTTACAAAAAGCGTTTTGCGACAGCCCCTTAGTTATATCGTTCTATTAAACGCCTATTTTCTAGACCGTTCAGAAAGTCTCAGATGCTAGGAAGGCCGAGGAAGCGAGCGAAGACAGTACAGGAGGCGTACGGCGAGTGAGCTCCCGCAGGCCTGACAACGCAGATGGGGCTTTATCAACGGTCGTCTATGTATTTCTGGCATGATGGGCAATATAAGCATCTAGTTGTCCCCGTGTCGGATAACCTTCCACATCGCCTCTTACGGTAATAGCCAATGAACCGATGGCGTTGCCTCTAACTACGGCGTCTGCCAGCGGCACCCCTTCCAGCAGGCCCGAAAGAACACCAACGGCAAAGCCGTCGCCAGCACCTACCGTATCAATGACACGATTAACCCGAAATCCTTTTTGATAGCCTTTTTCGTAGCTTCCGTCAGAATTGCTTGTTGAATGATAGGCTCCGTCTGGTCCGTTTTTCATGATTACATATTGATTCCCCAGCTCATGAAAGAAAGCAGCCACCCTTTCCCAATCAGCTGTACCTAGCAGCAACTCAGCCTCTGCTATGCCGGGAAGAATTAAATCACTCATTCCGGCAATTTGTAACAACGTTTCCCGGGCGGAATCCTTTGACCATAATTGCAGTCGGATATTGGGATCAAAGGACACTAACAGGCCTTGCCTTTTGGCAATAGCAATTGCCTCAAAAACAGTATCCAGGCAAGAAGAACTAAGGGCTGGAAAGATGCCGGTAACATGGAGTAACTTCGCATTGACAAAATAGTCTTCATTTAATGCCTCAGGCGTTATTTTGCTGGCAGCTGAACCACGGCGATAATATAAGACCAGAGGGTCACCAATTTCATTCAATTCCTTGACTAACAAACCGGTCTGATAGTCAGAAGAAAAAGATACTTGCGAAGTATCTACGCCCTCTCCCCGTATGGTGTTGCGTATATACGTTCCAAACGGGTCTTGCCCAAGTGCGCTCAGCCAGCCTACACTGTGTCCAATTCTGGCAAGCCCAATAGCCACATTTGACTCAGCTCCGGCAATTTTACGGCTGTAATTGGTCACAAACTGCAAAGAATCACTTTGATCGGCAACCATCATAACCATACTTTCACCGATTGTTATTATGTCAGGCATATTATCACCTCATAAATCATATTGCCATATCCTGTTGCTGTTTTTATAAAATTCCTTCTATATTTGAAAATTCCTGCGATTCTAAATAACTTTTCTCTTACTGACAGTATGCATGTTAACATTGACTTCTTGATTAGTACTAATTATGCTAGAAAGTAAAATGGCAGGAGGTGGCGCTTTGATAAATAAAACGGTGTTAATAGTGGATGATGAATTACGTATGCGAAAGCTGGTTGCCGACTTTCTCCTGCGGGAAGGTTATGCCATCGTAGAAGCCGATAATGGTCAGACTGCGCTCGACATCCTTGCCCGGGAAAAGGTAGATTTAGTCATTCTTGATGTTATGATGCCTGAACATGATGGCTGGACAGTATGCCGGGAGATCCGGAAAAAGTCATCTATTCCGGTAATCATGCTTACAGCCAAAGGGGAAGAAATCGACCAGTTATTCGCCTTTGAAATTGGCGCTGATGAGTATATTACCAAACCTTTTAGCCCTAAAATCTTAACCGCTCGAGTAAATGCCATTTTCCGCCGCCACGAACGCGATAAAGTCCCTGTATACGGTGGCTTGGAAATTGACACCACTGCCAGACAGGCCTCTATAGACGGACAAATAATCGATCTGAGCCCCAAAGAATATGAACTGCTTATCTATTTAACGGATAATCGCGGCAGTGCGCTCAGTCGCCAGCAAATCTTAGATAAAGTATGGAACTATGATTATTTTGGTGATTTACGGACTGTAGACACCCATATCAACCGCCTTCGCACAAAATTAGCCCATAAAAGCAGCCTCATTCAAACAATCAGAGGCTATGGTTATCGCTTTGAGGCTGACAAATGAAAATATCAATTAGAACCAAACTTTTTTTCAGCCTCACCGCCCTTGTATTATTTTTTGTCATACTTTCTTTAACCTTAACCCTGCTGGGCTTAGAAAAATTCTACATATGGCAAAAAAAGAATATCCTTGTTGCCAATAGTCAGGCTGTTGATGATTTATATCAGGGAATCCCCGAAGAAATCTCCCTTGAGCTGGAACGAATAGGCAATACCCTTGGTGCAGGCATTGTCATCCTCACCAAAGAAGGCTACATTAAATACAGCTCTTTTGGCCGCATTTTCAATCAAAAATTTCTCGACCGCCTACCTCCTCCTATGCATCTTCCCCGTCCCAATATCAGTCCTGATCACCTACCGAAAGGTCCCGGCCCCTTTCGGCTACCTGAGATTCCGCTGGCCTTATTAAAGGAAAAAGAAGTTATTAATCCGCAGACAACACTGGAAATGCAGCAAGACCGGGACCTGAAAATTGATTTTATCGTTCTCGAGCATCAGCTAAAAAATAATGATATTTTGATCATCCGTCAGCCCTTGGCCCCTGTTTCGGAAAGCGCGACCGTCACAGCTCAATTTGTGGCCTTTACAGGATTACTCTCATTGCTAGCCGGCAGTATTTGGGCGTTTTTTTTCGCAAGGAAATTTACTCAGCCCATGCTGGAGCTGAACCGACTCGCCCAAAGCATGTCACAGCTTGATTTTTCCCAAAAATACACCATAAACCGCAGTGATGAAATTGGTGAACTTGGCCGGAATATTAACCATCTATCGGATCAGCTTGACACTGCCATATCTGACCTTAATCTGAAAAATCAGCAACTGTTGGCAGATGTGGAAAAAGAACGCCAACTGGATAAAATGCGAAAAGACTTTGTATCCAGTGTATCCCACGAATTAAAAACACCACTGGCACTATTACTAGGTTACGCCGAAGGTCTAAAAGAAAATGTTGCCCATGACGAAGCAAGTAAAAACTACTATTGCTCAGTAATTATTGATGAAGCAGAAAAAATGGATAAATTGATCAAAGACTTATTAAACCTGTCGCAAATCGAATCGGGATTGTATCAACTCAACCGAATGGACTTTAATCTTTCGCTGTTGATCGATGATATTCTGCAAAAGTATCAAACAGTATTACAGGAAAAGAGCATTACCTTAGAAGTAATGAAGGAACCTGATCTCTTGGTTAATGGCGACTCACTGCGAATCGAACAAATAATTCTTAACCTGCTCAATAATGCTATCGACCATACGGAAATTACCGGTACAATAAAAATCTATGTAAGTCCTGTGGCTGCACAATTCCGTTTTTTCGTCTATAACTCAGGCAAACCAATTCCCGAAGATAGTCAGGAAAAAATTTGGACAAGCTTTTATAAAGTAGACAAAGCCCGCACCAGAGAGCATGGCGGCTATGGCTTAGGGTTATCAATTGTGCGAGTGTTGCAGGAATTACACGGGAATAGTTATGGCAGCATAAATATGCCAGACGGTGTCACCTTCTGGTTTGATTTGACAAAAGCCCAAAATAGTTAATATTTGTATAAATTCTTGTAACAAAACTGTAACAATTCTCCTTTATACTAACAAGTAGAACACAATATTCCTTAGGAGAGTGACATACATGAGAACAAGAATGCCAAAAAAAGTCATTAGTGGATTAGCGATAGGCTGCTTACTACTCTCGCTTGGCGGACTGGTATTGGCGAAGGATGCCAAACCGGAGGTCGATGGCAAGCAAGAATCAGCCCTCCAGACCTGCAGGCCCAATCATGCCGATATGGAGCAACGCTTTAGCACCAACCTTACTGCCTTAGTAGAAAAGGGAACAATCACCCAGGAACAGGCTGATAAGATATTGAGCTTCTTTCGTGAAAAAGGAGCCCAGCACCGGGCAGACAGAGAGAATCTGAAAAATACCAAACCGGCTGAACGACCTGATAAGTTTCAGCAACCACCAAAGGATCGCCCAGACATGGCTAAAGAATTATCGTCTGTTGCCGGCTTGTCCGAAGAACAGACCAACGCAGTTCTAGAAGCCCTCCGCCCTCCGCACATGGAGCAAAAAATGATCCAGCACATGGCTGACAAGCTCAGTCAATTGGTAGACCAAAGCAGTATTACCCAGGAACAGTCCAATAAAATACTTGCTTTTTTTAAGGAAAAGCAAGTACAGCGAAAAGCTGATTTTGAAAAAACGAGAAATATGAATCCTGATGAGCGGAAAGCTTACTTTGAACAGAACCGCAATACTCGTCCTGATCTTGCTGCAGAATTAACTGCTGCTGCCGATCTCTCAGCTGAGCAGGCAAAAGTAGTTGCCGAGGCCCTTCGCCCCGAGCATGGCCCTAAGCCGGGCCCAAGATGTTCTGCAGAGCAAAAATAATTTACCAATTAACAAAGACGCTTAAGCATTTGCTTAAGCGTCTTGTTCTAACAAATTTATAACCATAGTGTACTTTTTTGTTGTGCCTGCATAGATTGTAATAGAACCAGCAATCAGCAAAAGGAGGAGAAAAGTGCATATGGGATTTTTTGATGACATATGTAATAGGCATTGGTGCGAGGAGCTAGAGTGTAGCTGCGGAACTAATGTTGTATTATTTACAGCCGACGGATTCGCCTTCTTCGGTCTATTGGACCGGGTAGAGGACGGAATCGTTATTTTACTTCCGCCAGCATGCGAGCATGAGGTTTTTGTGTTGACTCCTGGTGGCGACGTAGTGAGTGAGGAACTTTCGTATATCGATGTTTGCAGCATAGTAGCATTATCGAAAAATGTATGTGAAAATCCATTTGAAGATGATGAAGACTGCGAAAGAGGAGGAAAATAAATGAGCGACGAATTAGTTAACCGTGACTTTAACTGCCGCCTTCTTCATATTATAAGAAGATTGGAAGGCGAAGAAGGAGTAAATATCAGAACACTCGGAGGCTTTCAATTTAATGCCGAAGGCCGCCTGGCGCGTGTAGAAGATAGGCTGGCTTTGCTTACTGATGTAGCAGTATTTCCTCCAGGACTTGACTACTCCTTCCAGTTAAGCAACGTTACCATTAATCTTTGTGCCATAACTTCCATTGGTCAAGACAGCTAATAAACAAAGCAGCAGAGCACCGGAATTCCCTAAGGGTACTGGTGCTTTTTTCTACAGCATTAACTACTAAAATTCTATCATATTTCACATATGCATAGCATGCCTAAGAAACATACCCCTGATATTTCCCCATAAAAGTGAAGTCGAAGGCGAAATTGCAATTAACATCAATATCCTTCCTGAGCTGCCATATAACCATCAGACTTCAAACAAGGCACTCGTTGAATCATTCAACGAGTGCCTTACTTTTCCAAAGCTATCCTATATTATTTATTCCTTTGTATTGACTGTACACTGAACAATCTTTATAATATTACCTAAGCATAGTTGTGTGTACGCAAAATACAAATATGTATTAAGAGTACACAAGGATCATCTTCCAAAAAGCTGGTCTTAACCAAGTGGTACAGGTGCAATGCTGCACTACACCGTGGGAGAAACGACTCCGGCGGAAGGTCGTACTTTGCGACTTTCCGCCGGAGTTTATTTTTTTCACAAAATACAGATTGGAGGAGTGAACATGGAAGCAGTACGACCAGTGCCTGGCGCAAGTTCCCCACCTGAAAAACCAACTAAACAGCGCGTAGTGTTGGTAGCTATTTTATTACTAACACTGCTCATTGCGTATTTGGATCGGGTAAACGTCTCGGTGCTATTGGCGGATAACGGATTTCTCACGGAAATGGGTATTAAAGACAATCCGGTCAAAATGGGACTTTTAATGACATTATTTTTAATTGCTTATGGTGTTGCCAACGTTGTTCTCAGTCCACTTGGTGATTATATTGGACCGCGGAAAGCAATGGCCATTTCCATATTATTATGGACTATTTCTGTCATGATTGGTGGCGTAGCTACAAGCTTTGCAACCATGCTGATCGCACGGGTAATTTTAGGAATAGGCGAGGGGATGCATTGGCCTATGCAAAGCACCTTCGTAAAAAACTGGTTTCCGCCACACGAGCGCGGAAAAGCAAATGGGGTCTGGTTGATTGGCCTAATGGCCGGCCCTGCACTGGCTATGCCTTTTTTCACCTGGGTAGTATCTACCTGGGGCTGGCGGCCAAGTTTCTTTGTGCTTGGTATTTTAGGTGTAATTCCCCTACTGCTGCTATGGTTTTATGTCACAGATCACCCCAAACAGCATAAGCTAGTCAATCAAGCTGAACTCGACTATATTGAAGAAGGTCTAAAAATCGAAGCTGCAGAAGAAGCTAAAATTAAGACAGGTAGTCTAAGTGAAAGAATTAAATCCTTTGCTCTTAACTACCGTTTTTGGTTGCTGACTATCAACTATTTCTGTATTGCCTGTGTATGGTGGGGTACTATGGCCTGGCTGCCTTCTTATTTAAAAGCAGCGCGCGGCTTCTCTTGGGCCCAAATGGGAGCCTTGTCTTCACTGCCCTACATTCTTGGTACCCTGAGCATTTTATTTTTTGGTCACTTAGCTGATAAAACCGGTCGCAGAGCGCCTTTTATTGCTCTTGCTCATCTCGGTTCAGCACTAGGCTTGTACTTCGGTTCTATGGCAACTGACAATCTGACTGCCGCCATACTCATTTCACTGGGAATTGCCTCTATCGCACTTGCCTTACCTTCTTCATGGGCTATTCTGCAGCGTATTGTTCCCGGTAAAGCAATGGGCGCAGGCGCAGGCATGATGAACGGCTTAAGCAATGGCGGCTCTGCCTTTTCACCTGTTTTAATCGGTTTTTTCATTAGCATAAGCGGCAGTTATGTTGGCGGTCTAATGTTTTTGGTCGGCATCGCCATAGTAGGCTGTATCTGCATGACTATTCTGTCTCTGGAGAAATATTAAGATTTTTTGTTGTTTCTAGCAGGAATACCTGTTTTAGTTTAGTACTTACCAGTTAGGAGGGGTTATACTATGTTAAAAGATTTTGCATTACCTTTTGGGGACACGGAACTCAAAGTGACCTTACCGGAAGAACAAGTCATCAATATTGTCGAAGGTAAACCGGCCGACGCCATCAGTGATATTGGCGCAGCAGTTAGAGAGGCGCTGGCTAATCCCATCGACTCACCACCATTAAAAGAAGTAATTAAGTCTGGCGACACTGTTGCTATCATTGCCAGCGACATCACTCGTCAATGGATTAAACATGATCAATTCTTGCCGGTATTACTTGATGAACTGAACGCTGCCGGTGTACCGGACAGTAATATTAAGCTGGTTGTTGCCCTTGGCGCCCATCGTCATCATACCGACCAAGAAAACATATTGGTCTACGGGCAAGAAACAGTCAATCGCATTCAAATCGTACAAAGCCATGCTCCAACGGCAGAAGATTTTGTGTATGTTGGCAAAACTTCTCGCGGCGTGGATACGTACTTCAATAAACATGTGGTTAACGCTGACAAAGTTATTTTAACCGGCGGAATTGTGTACCACCTCATGGCCGGTTTTGGCGGAGGCCGTAAGGCTGTTATGCCTGGTATATCCGGTTACTCTACCATTCAAGGCAATCACAGCTTTTGCCTTCATGATGTAATAGGCCAGGGGGTCAGCCCTCACTGCATTTCAGGTAAACTGGAAGGCAACAATATGCACGAGGATATGACGGAGATGGCCGAGTTATTGAAACCCGCCTTTCTGTTAAACGTTGTTTTTAATGCAGAAGGAAAGTTTTCCCGTTTTGTTGCCGGTCACTGGTATAATGCCTGGTTGGAAGGCACTCGCACTGTTGAAAAGATCTTTGGCGTTCCTATCAACGGCAAAGCAGATCTGGTTATTGCTTCAGCCGGCGGGTTCCCAAAGGACATCAATCTCTATCAAGGGTCAAAAACAATTGATAATGCTTTTATGGCCGTTAAAGAAGAGGGCGTTATTATTCTGCTTTTAGAGTGCCGCGATATTATGGAACCGCCTGATTTTAGCAACTGGTTTAACTATGAATCGCTGTATGACCGGGAGGTTGCATTACGGGCCGGCTTCACCGTCCCCGGCTTTATTGCTGTTAAATGCGGCCTTATGGCCAAGCAAGTGCCCCACATCGTTATCACTCTTCCCCAAAATAAAGCCTTTATCGAAAAGGCCGGCATGATCGCGGTTACCACAATGGAAGAGGCTATGACCATTGCGGAACAAAAGTTAGGCCGCAAAGATTACACTGTTACTGTCATGGCTCATGCTGCAAATACCGTACCGATCCTGCAAGGCTAACTCCCCGCCATATATACAAATTAAATACACTATTAAGAGGCTACTTACAACAGGATTTTCATCCTGCTGTAAGTAGCCTTCTTTGTATAGAAGGGTATTGTCTTATTTGGTTATTTAATCAACCGAGCTCTGCAAAAGCAGCCTCGCCTTATCCGTCAGCTCCAGCCCCTTCCTGCCTCTCGCTATAGCGACATACTGCTGGCTCTCAAGATAACAAATATGCCGTCGCACCGCACTCTCGGGTATTCCTAATTCCATAGCCAAAGATCTGCGCCCAATAGGTTTATATCCTGCATTAGCTCTGGCAATAGACAGCATTATTTCTCGGACAACAGACTGCTCAGTTTGCCGGGATTTACTGCAATCCCCATAAGCTACTAACAGTTCTTCCGGCAGCAACTGCTCGGTTGGACTCTCTTCAGGACAGAGGCTAACCAGATGTTCTACTACATTTTGCAGCTCCCGGATATTTCCCGGCCAGTCATATGCCATGAGATAGGGAGCAACAAACCGGAAATACTCTTGCTCTTTGATTGCCGGATAACACTTACAATATTCCCGATAGAAAACATTGGCTAGTACTAGAATATCAGACTTCCTGTCCCGTAACGACGGCAGCTTAATGGGCAAAACTTTTAATCGGTAGTATAAATCCTCTCTAAATTTGCCTTGTTGAATAAGTGCTTTTAAATCAATATTGGTAGCAGTTATCACTCGCACGTCTACTGGAATGATACGGGCACTGCCAATGCGGCGAACTTGTTTTTCCTGAAGAACCCTAAGTAACTTAACCTGAAAAGACAAGGGAGCATCGCCAATTTCATCCAAAAAAATAGTACCCTTATGGGCTTGCTCAAACAGTCCGGGAGCTCCACCTTTTTTGGCCCCTGTAAAAGACCCTTCACTATAACCAAACAACTCACTTTCCAATAAGCTCTCCGTAAGAGCCGCAAAGTTTACTGCAATAAAGGGCCCCTTTCTGCGAGAAGATACATTATGAATACCTTGGGCAAATAACTCTTTTCCTGTGCCGCTCTCACCCTGAATTAATATGGGCGATTCTGAGGAAGCCATTTTTTGGGCTAATTCCTTTGCTCTTTGAATTTGTTCACTATCGCCAATAATCTGTTCAAGCGTATAGCGGGCAAAATTTTGTTGACGGACCAAATTCCGTCTTAGTTCTTCCTCAAGTCTTTGGATTTCCGTTACATCCTTAAAAGTATAAATTTTGCCTCCCTGACTATCAGCTTGCATAATAGAGGCCGCATTAACGATCCACTGACGGTTATTGATTTTGGCAATTTTTTCTTTGTCACTGTCTTTACTCAAGAAGAGCCTGTAAATATCTTTGTCCACTATTTTATTGCTTAGCTTTTTGCCTATCAGCTCATTACTGGTCATATTTAAGAGTTCGGCTGCAATAGAGTTAATGACGGTGACATTGTTTTTATCGTCAACAGCAATGATACCATCATGTACCCTATTGATGATTATCTGCAATTGATTCTGCATTTCACTATGCCTATCGGCCATCTGTTTTGTTTGCTTGATGAATTCAATAATTTCTCTTACGTAGGTTGCTGACAACAAATTCGCCGTATTGTCCAGTAAAGAAAAAGCACTTAATATCTCTACCAGTGTCGTAAAATCGATATTCCGGTGTCCAATATCAATTACTTGCTCTACGAAAGCAGGAACAAGTTCTCCCTGTCCGGTAGTGACGGCAATTTTTAAGTGAGGGAATTCCTTGGCATCCGGTGCACAGGGATAATACTTGATATGATTGATACCCAATGTTTCTAACAGTAAAATCGTTTCTACCGTAGTGGACACCAAATCACTCACCAATAATACCTCAGTACCTGAAGGTATTGTAAATAATTGATCAATTTCGTGATAATTAATGGATCGTCTCGCAACAATCACCGGACAGCCTGGAGCAAGATATTGCTTGGCCTCGTGATAAATCTGCTGACTGGTAATCACGACAAGATCATCCATAATGGGTGTTTTCATATTGCCTTCCAAATAATAGCCCGTAACGCTTACTTTATCCTTAAGTAAGCTTTGCAATTGTTTTGCCAGTGCATTGGACGTATTTTGACGCTTGGAAATAAGCGCGAGCTTCTTCATGACATCTACACCTTCCAGCAGTTGATGAATAAGGAAGTTTACATTATAAAGGGATGAAAAGGGATGAATGGGTTTTCCCTTTTCATCCCTTTTCTGTTTATTTTACAACAAAAACAGCTACAAATCTATAATTTGTAACAAAACTACACACAAATGATCACTGGCACGATACTTGCATAACTGTGTGGTGGATTACTAATAACACGCCAAGGAGGATAACAATGAAGACCACTGAACCTAACCAACATTCTCAGCAAAATTCCCCGGTTCCCGTATCAGGTTATATTGTACTAGTTTTTGCAATCCTTATTTTTTCCGGCATTTTTGCCAATTCCAAGGGGTGGATTACCGTCTTTGATTTCGATACCCTCAATGGCAAATTCGGCACCATGAAAGATGCTGCCAAAGCTACCTTCGTCGGCGCCGGTGGCTTTGGAGCCAAAGACGGTTTTATGTTCGCTCTGAGCCTTGTACCAGGTGTCATGTTGGCATTAGGTATTATTGAAGTAGTTGAACATCTAGGCGGGCTTAAAGCAGCGCAAAAGCTCCTTTCTCCCATATTGCGCCCCATTCTTGGAATTCCCGGTATTACCGGTGTGGCCTTGATATCCAGTTTACAAAGCACCGATGCCGGTGCAGGTATGACTCGCGCCCTATATGAGAATGGCCAAATAACAGAAAAAGAACGGCTTATCTTCTCGGCCTTTCAATTTACCGCCGGAGGTACTGTTACCAACTATTTAAGCTCCGGTTCAGCACTTTTTGCTTTTCTTACCGTCCCTACCATGTGGCCCTTGGTTGTTTTGTTTCTAATGAAAATATTTGGTGCCAATATTATGCGTTTTTATCTATCTACCGTTGATCGGAGGGCAAACAACCAATGAGCGACAAAACAATAATTGATGTATTTGTTGACGGAGCCAAAAAGGGTTGGAGCATGGGTGTGAACAACATCATTCCTAATGTTCTGATGGCTTACGTCTGTATTAATGTCCTGCAAATAACCGGCCTGCTCACCCTGCTTGGTAATCTATTCACTCCTGTTATGGCCATTTTTGGACTACCAGGCCAATCCATTATGGTACTCTTTAGTGCCATGATGTCTATGGGCGGAGCTGTTGGAGTGGCTCATGGCCTCTACACTAACGGGATACTCAATGGCACTCATATCACCATTTTAATTCCGGCTATATACCTGCTGGGTTCAAAAATCCAATATTTCGGCCGCCTACTCGGCACAGTTGGCATTCCCGCTAAATACTATCCCGGTCTACTGGCTATTTCCGTTCTCAATGCCGCTGTAGCTATGCTGCTTATGCGTTTTATAGCCTAACTTATCAGATGGAGGATCATACAATGACTATTTCACCAGCTAGGGTACAAGAAATATGGACTACTCTTCATGCCATGCCAGAGGTAGGCTTTGAAGAAATAAAAACGTCTGCTTATTTAGCATCACAATTAACAGCAGCCGGTTATCAGGTCAGAACCGGCATTGGCGGAACCGGCATTATCGGCACATTGCCCGGCACTGAGCCCGGTCCTACACTAGCCTTACGGGCGGATATGGATGCATTGGCCCACATAGTCGACAATCAAGTGTGTGCCATTCATTCCTGTGGACATGACGGCCATAGTGCTATGGTATTAGCAGCCGCTGAAGAGCTGGCCCGCAAAGGTATAGTAAAGGGGACACTTAAAATACTATTTCAACCGGCCGAGGAAAAACTATTTGGTGCTATCCGCATGATTGAAGACGGTGCTATTGATGATGTCGATATTTTATTGGGCATGCACTTGCGCCCCCTACAAGAAGCCTCTCTGGGGCAAGCTACTCCTGCCCTTTATCACGGCGCCAGCTATGTCATGGAAGCTACCCTTCAGGGCACGGCCGCCCATGGGGCAAGACCGCATCTCGGCATTAATGCAATTGATGGTGCTGCAGCTGCAGTCCAGGCCATCAATGCGATCCACGTTAATCCGGTTATTCCCTCTTCTGTAAAAGTTACTAAACTGCAGGCCGGAGGGGCAGCTTCAAATGCTATTCCCGAGCAGGCCTTACTGACGGTAGATCTGCGAGCTCAGGACAATGAAACTATGGAAGAGTTATTAAAAAAAGCTGCCAAGGCTATTGAAGCCGGAGCAGCTACCGTCGGTTGTCAGTCACACGTAACAGTACTTGGCGGCTGTCCCGCTGCCGTATACAGTCCAGCTATCATTGACTTAGCTAAAGAGGCTATTGTTAATGTTCTGGGAAATACCGGACTGTTGGCCCCCATAACCACCCCCGGTGGCGAAGATTTCCACTTTTTCATAAAACACAAACCGGCACTGCAAGTAGGTTATATTGGCTTAGGAGCAGATTTAACTCCCGGGTTACACCATCCGGCCATGACTTTTAACAAAGACTGCCTGATCGATGGAGCAAATATTTTCTTATATATGGTTGATAAGTTGCTTGGGGTTAAGAAATAAACTACATAACTACCGTCTTATATTCTTTGCAAGCCTTGATTTATTAGGCTTGGTATGCTCAATAGGAAAAGCACAGTTCGTACTTTTGGCATCGCCCCAAAAGTACCAAAAGGTCTAGGCCTGTCTGAAAAAAAGACTTGGAAATACCGTCACCTTACTAAAATCCATTAAACTCGCTGCGCTCAAACAAATGGATTTCTTAACGTAAGCTGACGGTATTTCCATCCTTCGGAACGCCTTTTTTTCAGAATGGCCGCTGAGAACGTGGGAAAACGAAAGTATCCGTCCGTACGTTACACGGGGACTGCCCCTTTTCCTCTTCGTCCTTGTTTTCGTGTCCTACGACCTTTACGGAAATCACCGTCCCGCAGGGTGGAAGCAGACCTTCCTTGCGATCAGAAATGCCGGCTGTTTGAGCGCAGCGAGTTTCCGGCATTTCCGCAAAGGAGGTCTGCTTCCAAGGCGATTTCCGTACGGGTCTTGATTTTTTGGTACTTTTGTATCAAGACAAAAGTACAGGCCGTTTCCCTCGAAGGAAATACCGTTCACAGGAAAGCGTTCGAATCCTAGAGCAAAAAACATTATACTTTCCTATCTAACAAGCGAGGGCTGTATGGAAATAAAGTTTTCCATACAGCCCTTTATCTTATCCTACTTTTCGTCCGCCTAAATAAGCTTCCATCACTCTCGGGTCATTTGCTATATCTTCAGCCTTACCATGCAGAACAATGCGCCCTGTTTCCATGACATATGCATAATGAGCAATTTTAATGGCTTGACGGACATTCTGTTCGACTAGCAGAATCGTTGTACCATCTGCATTGATCTCCTGGATTACCTTGAATATATCAGCTACCACCAGCGGTGCCAGCCCCATGGACGGCTCATCCAACAGCAGCAGTTTAGGTCTTGCCATTAAGGCCCTGCCGATAGCCAGCATCTGCTGCTGCCCACCGGAAAGAGTTCCACCCAACTGATACTTACGCTCTTCTAAGATGGGAAAGCGATTAAATACTTTTTGTATATCCGCCTGAATAGAGTTGTCACTGCGCTGGTAGGCTCCCATTTCTAGATTTTCCAGCACTGTCATTTGAGAAAGGATGCTACGCCCTTCAGGAACAAGCGATATCCCTTTATTTACTATTTTATGCACAGGCAGAGCAGTAATGCTCGCGCCTTGAAACTCAATTTGCCCGGATACCGGTTTAATCAGTCCCATAATTGTCTTCATAGTAGTAGTTTTGCCTGCGCCATTAGCGCCGATAAGCGACACGATTGAGCCTGCGGGCACAGCAATATCGACTGTTTTTAACGCCGTTATACTGCCATAACCGGCAACAAGCTGAGTAATCTTAAGCATATTACGCATCCTCCTTTCCCAGATATGCCTCAATAACTTCAGGATTCTCCTGTATGTCGGCCGGTATGCCCTCTGCTATTTTCCGACCGAAGTTTAGGACAACCAGTCTCTCGCAAATACTCATCATGAGATGCATATCGTGCTCAATCAGAATAACTGCCTTGCCTAATTGCTGAATTTGAGTGATGAGCAGCCGCAGATCTTCCGTCTCGCTTTCATTCATTCCGGCAGCAGGCTCATCTAAGAGGATAAGATCAGGGTCAGTGGCTAAAGCCCTGGCAATCTCCAACCGCCGCTGCTTACCGTAAGACAGGGCACCTGCGGCAACATCAATTTCATTGACTATTCCCGTTAATTGCAGCATTTGGATTGCTCTATCGCGGATTAACTTTTCTTCTTTACGCTGCCTTTTGGTCCGCCATAAGCCTTGCCACAACCCGGCTTCCGTCCGGCAGTGGGCCCCAATCATAACATTCTCCAAAACAGTCATTTGTCCAAATAAGCGGATATTCTGAAAGGTACGGGCAATACCGAGCTCGGTAATCTTGTGAGGCTTAGCGCCTACAATGGACTGATCCCGGTAAAGGATACCGCCGCTGCTAGGCGTTAAAACTCCGGTAATAAGATTGAAAAGCGTCGTTTTGCCAGCTCCGTTAGGCCCGATAACACCAAGTATTTCGCCTGGATTGACTCCAAAGCTAATACCGGACAAAGCCGCCAAACCGCCAAAATTTTTACTTACCTTTTCAAGTGTCAGCATCATCCTGCAGGCCTCCTCGCTGGTTCAGACTTTTCAGCCTGAGCAGAAGAACCTGTCAGCTTAGACCGCCAGAAACGGATTGTCTCTTCACTGATAAGCCCCTGTGGCCTAAAAATCATCATAATAACTAGAATGGCACCATAAATCATTTCCCGGTATTCTGCAACTGATCGCAGTATTTCCGGCAGCGAGGTTAGTATAACCGACCCCAGCAGCGGTCCCCAAACCACATTACTCCCGCCAAAAACGGCAAATAACAATATTTCCACTGCCCGGTGATAAGAAAAATCTTTTGGTCCAATATAAAAGGTAAGATGAGCCGCCAAACCGCCGGCTATCCCGGCGACAAAAGCACCTAGAAAAAAGGCCATTAATTTATAATAAACGGTATTCACACCCGATACTTCAGCGGCATGCTCATCCGCCTTAATCGCGGCAAAAGCCCGGCCTATTCTGGAACTGCGAAGACGTAAGGAGAAAAACACGAGAAATACGACAATACAGGCAAGCAGAATAATAACTGTAATATTACTGATTTGCTGCAGCGTAAGGCCCATAGCCCCCTGTCCCAGTCCCATAGCAGAAAGCCGGTTACCGATCAGCGCACTGAGTGACGGTATACCTGAAAGCCCTAAGGCTCCATTGGTAATTTTCATGTTAAGGATAACAACCCGCACAACTTCGCCAAAGCCGAGCGTAGCAATGGCCAGATAAATACCCTGCAGCCGGGTGGTTGGAATACCAATCACGGCAGCTATCAGGCAAGCGGCAATACCGCCTACCGGTATGGCTAAAACTAAGGGCAAGCCGACTTTTAGCGTCAACAGGGCTGACGTATAAGCGCCAACACTCATGAAGCCGGCATTACCCAAGGACAGTTGTCCGGTGGATAACGTTAAATAAATACTAATGCCTAGCATGGCATTTATCATCATAAACATGACAATTTGCAGGTAATAGGGATTTAGTAGATCTTCCATGCTTATCGACCTCCTTGCGAAGCCTGGCTGCCGAAAAGTCCCTGAGGCCGTAAAAACAGCAGGAAAATAATCAGTCCAAAAGCTACCGCTTCCCGGTAAGAGGAAGATCCGTAAGCAACGCTGAATACTTCGGCTATTCCAAGGATCAGTCCGCCGATCATTGCTCCGGTTACATTACCCAGGCCGCCTAATATCAGTACTGCCAGCCCTTTAAAGCCCATTGATATACCCATAGTAGGCTCAACGGCATTAAAGGCCAGCCCTACCAGCACACCGGCCACTGCCCCCAGTCCCGAGGCCAGCATAACGGTCAGGACGATTACCTTACGGGTATCAATACCCAAAAGACCGGCTGTTTCAATATTCTCTGCTGTTGCCCGGATGGATTTTCCCAATTTCGTTTTATCCAGCCAAAACCGGAGCGTAAGCATTAAACCAAAGGAAATAGCAAGGATAATGATTTGGATAAGCGAAATTTTCAAAGTGCCGATCTCAAACAATTGGCCTGAATAAAGTGGCGGAAAAGACTGGGCCTGGGGCCCAAATATCTTCAGAGCAAGACTCTCCAAAAAAATGGATACCCCAATTGTACTAATGAGCGGTGCAAGATGAGATACTTCCCTGCGGCGCAGGGGGCGTAAAGCTATCCGTTCCAACAGATAACCCAGCGCCGCTCCCACTACCATGGCACCTGCTAATGCCACAAAAATACTGACATTGAACTTTGTGACAAGCATCAAGCCGACAAAAGCCCCGATCATGAATATTTCACCATGGGCCATATTTACGATGTTCAGTACACCGAATATCAAAGTATAGCCTAATGCAATAACTGCATAAGTGCTGCCTAATGTGAGGCCATTGACCACCTGTTGCAAGAACACTCAATTCACCCCTTCTCTGACTGACTTCATTATTTTAGCTCAGTAAATTTCCCATCTTTTACAACCAGGATTGTAACATCCATCGCCGGGTTGCGTTTAGCATCAAAGGCAAACTTACCGGTAACGCCCTGGAAGTCTTTTACCGTTGCCAGACTATCGCGCAGTTTTTTGCGGTCTGTTGTCGTGCCTGCTTTCTCTATTGCACTGGCCATAATGTACATGGCGTCATAAGCTTGCGCAGAAAATTGATCCGGTTCTTTATTGTATTTTGCTTTGAAGGCAGCTACGAAGTTTTTAACTTTCTCGTCATCTTTGCCTGGGAACCAGGGACTTGCCACAACAGCACCTTCTGACGCGCTGCCTGCCAGTTTAATCAATTGTGGTGAATTGAAGCCATTGTTTCCGATAATCGGAATGGTAATGCCGATTTCCCGGGCTTTTTTCAGAATAAGCGCCGCTTCCTGGTACAAGGCAGAAATAATAATCGCGTCCGGTTTAAGCGCTGCAATTTTAGTCAACTGTGCTGAGAAATCCGTATCTTTATCAGCAAAGGTTTCCACAGTCACTGTCTCCAGGCCATTATCCTTTATGGCCTGTTCAAAAGTCTTAAAGCCGGATACTGTAAAATCATTATTATTTGAATACATAACAGCAACTTTTTTCAATGAAAACTTATCTTTTGCTTTTTTCACAACATTGGGCAAAGCTAATGATTCAGGCAAAGAGTTGCGAAATACATAATCGCCAATATCTGTAATGCCTTCAGCTGTAGTGGAGGTACCCATAATGGAAACTCCAGCCTGACTGGCAATAGGTCCGGCAGCAAACATTTCGCCGCTCAAGGTGGGTCCGATAATTGCCAACACATTATCTTTATGTATTAGCTTGTTCGTAGCATTAATAGCTTCATTTTTCTCGCCTTTAGAATCTTCAAAAACAAGTTCCAGTTTGGTTTTACCTTTGGCGTTAATTTCATCTCTAGCCAATTCCAAGCCTTGACGGATAGCCTCTCCATATGCAGCTCCGCCGCCGCTAAGAAAAGAAACCACGCCAATTTTAGCTGCGCCGCCTGCTGAATTTCCCGGTGCAGCCGATTGGCTGCCGCCACAGCCGGCCACTGCCACTGTAAACATTATCGCAAGTGTTGTTGCTGTCCACTTTCGGATTGCATTTTTCATCTTAATCATTCCTATTTCCACCCTTCTTTTGTTTTTTTAGACAAGTAAGTATTATCATTAAAAATAAAATCGGTTTCTGCCATACCCCTCCTTATTTTAGAATAGAAAAACCCCTACTGGAACAGGTAACCTGCCAGTAGGGGCGTGGAATCGCGGTACCACCCTACAATTATACTCTAGCGTCCGGCATACAAGCCGGATCTCCCTTAACGCCGGACAGCGCTTAGACCTAAAGTATACTTGAATTCAGTATACATTTTCAGTCGAAGAGTTCATGGGCGAAGTAACGGCAACAGCCACGCACCGACTCGCACCACCCGTCGGCTCTCTGAGCGTTTACCCTGCTGCTTTTATCCCAATCATTACTTTTAAGTATTACTATTACAAATTAAAAAACTGCAGAAGATTTCCTGGAAGCAAGAAACCTTCCGCAGAGTCTTTTATACTCACGGTGTGGCGCAGCACCATTGCCGCACTTGCATCGCTCGGACCAGCCTGTGTAACAGCGGAACCCTAGATGCACTTCCTTACGATGTACTTTATACTTACTATTCATTATCACAGGACACTCGTCTTTTGTCAATATGGCAGGCTATTAAATTTCACTTACTGCGCTAAAAAGTACAAAAGCTTCGTACAGTTACACTGACGAAGTTTTTGTACGAATAACTGAATTTTATTTCCCTGTAAAGACAGCTTTACGCTTCTCTACAAACGCAGTCATACCTTCCTTTTGGTCATCAGTGGCAAAACAGAGCCCAAAGACTTCTGCTTCAAAGGCCACACCCGATTCCAGGTCAACATCCAGTCCTTCGTTGACGGCAGCTTTGCAAAGTTCTACTGCAACAGGACCGCGAGACATAATTTTCTGAGCCATCACTTTTGCTACGCTTATTAGTTCTTCCGGTGCCGCTACCTGATTGGCCAGTCCAATGCGATAAGCTTCAGCGGCATCAATCATATCGCCGGTAAATAGCAATTCTTTAGCGCGTCCTTTGCCCACCAGACGGGGCAAACGCTGAGTACCGCCAAATCCCGGCGGAATTCCCAGACTAACCTCGGGCTGCCCGAATTTAGCTTTTTCAGAAGCAATGCGAATATCGCAAGCCATTGCCAATTCACAACCGCCGCCAAGAGCAAAGCCATTGACTGCAGCTATAACCGGTCTGGGGAAATTCTCGATTTTATTAAATACAGCCTGGGCAAATTTCGCCCATTTGCGACCTTCGACAGCCGACATTGGCAGCATTGCTGTAATATCTGCTCCAGCTACAAAGGATTTTTCACCACTGCCAGTGATAATAACCGTTTTTACGGCATCATCAGCAGCCAGCTGATCAAATATGGTATTGAGTTCATTAAGAGTATCATAATTTAATGCATTTAGCGCTTTGGGACGATTAATAGTAACAATACCGACTCCCGCCTCTACTTCAAACAATAAATTTACATAATTGCTCATACCGATCATCTCCTCTTCTTATCGCATTTTAGACAAGAGTTACTTCAACAGCTGCGCAAACAAGTACCAGTTAGCGCAAAATACTGCCTGCAATGACCATTCGCTGTGCCTCGTTCGTGCCTTCATAGATTTGCGTGATTTTCGCATCACGCATCAGCCGTTCAACAGGGTATTCCCGGCTAAAGCCATAACCTCCATACACTTGAACAGCTTCCGTGGTAACTTCCATGGCAACATCAGAAGCAAACATTTTGGCCATAGCTGCTTCTTTGGAGTAGGGCAAATGTTTGGATTTATTATAAGCCGCACGATAGGTAAGAAAACGGGCTGCATCCACCTTAGTTGCCATATCAGCTAACTTAAAGCTGATTGCCTGATTACTGGAAATGGGTTTGCCGAACTGGATTCTCTCTTTAGCATATTTAACGGCAGCCTCCAGCGCTGCTTGGGCAAGTCCAACTGCTTGAGCGGCAACGCCAATACGGCCTCCGTCTAATGTAGTCATAGCAATTTTAAAGCCTTCTCCTTCTTTGCCTAGCAAATTGCTAACAGGTAC
>Ga0366783_1017_pt1 | contig 33330 bp, 29 predicted proteins | sample TotcelN113001L10_FD_207059 | JGI IMG/M metagenome (GOLD analysis project Ga0366783, IMG submission 207059) | Enriched cells from coal bed in the Powder River Basin, Montana, United States - Total cells N11 rep2 HSBNCT.N11.300.1.L10 ... | reverse complement strand
TATTGGGATAATTATTAACGACTCTAGATACTGTACTTCTCGAAACCCCCGCTAATTTAGCTATATCTATACTCCTCAATACCCTAAGTCTCCTTAAAGGCACGTCATGAACACGTGTTTATTTTTAACGTAACATTTATTTTCTTAATTGTCAATCATTTTTGCTTACCATTTACCAATCCATTACGCTTGCTTAAATCACTACAGTCCATAACTCTATCCATATAATCTAACCAAAAAAGAACCCGCACGGACTGAAACAGGTCATAGTATCGGCCTGCTGCATGAAGCCTTTAAGAGCAGCACACATCTATTCGAATAAGTTTGGCATCCAATAGTGTGATATCCACTTGGCTGTCAGACCGGGCATTTTCCACCAACAGCAGGTCACCGCGGGAAATGTCCAGCACTTCTCCCGTTGAAAAAACAAAAGAAGCGCTGCCGCAGCCACAGAAAAATGCCATGTGATTATACCTTTTATGACAAGTTTCACAAGAGCCGCCAACAGCAGCAATGCCATTGTTGTCCAAAATCGACATTTGGCCATGGACACCCTTGGCGACCATCAAATTGAGATCAGTGACTTTTCCACTTGCCGATGACGCCCAACCGCCATTAAAAACATCAATTTCAGTGTAAGGATGCATGACAATATCGTAATGGCCTTGGTGAAGGACATGCGCGGTCCCTTCAAGCATGATGAGATGGCGTGTAATGTTCGCAAGGTTGGTATACGGCACTTTAAGATCTGATGATGAAGTTGCCATGCTGATGCGAAAAGAAAAATCTCTGGCTGCGTACGAGGCTGTAGCAGGGAATATATAATATTGTTTACTGATCCCGCCTGACCAGACAGAAGACACGACTGAGTTTTCCTTAATTACCGTAATCTTCATATTCTACCGGTTTAAACACCGATTTTACGGTCTGCTTCTGCCAGCAGGTCAGCCAAGGTCACCTCCGCCTTGTCCGCTACGTTTTTGATCTGCTGCTTCATCTCAGCCACAAAATCCTGATCCTTAATGGAATCAAGGTTGATCCGTACATTATAGATTGCCGCCCACATGGCCGTATGCGCCATTCTGCCGGCAACGGCCGCATCACTGGCGGCATTGCTGTTGCCGATCTCAAGCATCCGCTTTGACAGCTCCAGCACCTCCTGGCAAAGGCTGGCGACGGTCATTGGCAGTACCGCAGCTTGCTTTAATGCCTGTTGTATCGCCTGGCTGCGTGCGAGCTTCTCTTCCTCCGTACCCTTGGGCAGGCGGTAAGTAGCCATGACCTGCCTGAATACCTCTGTATCTTCATCAATATACTGCTCCAATTTGGCCAGTTGGTCACTCAAGAGCGGTTGGATTGTTTTGACCTCGTCCTGTGCGTCCTGATATTTAGCATTGCCGATCGTGAGGTTTCCGACCATTACCGCCAGGGCGGCTCCCACAGCGCCAGTCAAAGCTGCCGCACTGCCGCCGCCGGGAGCAGGAGAATCCGATTTGAGTTCTGCCAGAAAATCTTTAATCGTCATATCAACTAACATCCTGTACCTCCTATTGCCTGTTAGATATTCTCTTCCATGATCTGCTTGCGGCCAAAGCCTTCCAGTCGCAAATAGTAATCTGCCGCATCCAGCAATGCCTGCAAGGGGGTCAGACCCACGATTTCGCTGCCGATGACATTGACGCCGTAACGGGCTGCCTCCGCTTTAACGGTTTCGAACACCCGGTGAAGCGGCGTCCCGGTATAATTGACCATGTTAATGGTGACTTGCGCCATGTTCCGCTCTTCAATAAAGATGCCCATAGCCCGGCAGTACTTGTAACCGCCTTTGGCTTCCCGGATAGCTCCGGCAATATTTTTGGCAATTTGTACATCGCTGGTGCTTAGATTGATGTTATAGGCGATTAGAAATTGCCGTGCCCCTACGACGGTCGCCCCGGCGGTAGGATGCATTTGCGGCGCGCCGTAATCCGGATGCCGCTCAGGCTTGCTGATTTCTTGCTTCAAGCCTTCATACTGCCCCTTCCGTATATCCGGCAAAGCCCGTCGTGTCGGAATTTTGGCTGCTTCTTCGTACAAATAAACGGGAATACCCAGCTTTTCCGCGATTTCTTCACCGAGGAGGCGCGCCAGCTCGACACATTCTTCCATGCTGACGTTTTTCACAGGGATAAACGGGATGACGTCCGTAGCACCGATACGGGGATGTTCTCCTGTATGTTCCTCCATATTGATCAGTTCGGACGCCTTGCGGCAGGACCGGAAAGCCGCCTCTTTGACCGCCTGCGGCTCTCCTACAAAGGTCACTACTACCCGGTTATGACTGGCATCCGGTTTCACATCCAGCAGTTTCACGCCGGGCACCGCTGTAACTTCCGCTACAATCGCCTCGATAACCTCAGGGCGCCGCCCTTCACTGAAATTCGGTACGCATTCCACTAACTTTGACATGTACATACCCTCACATTTCTAATTGTAAATTATAATAAGTACTCTCGAATTGCTTTAGCCCAGATCCTTCTCACATGGCATTTTACCGGAAGACTGCCAGACAACTCTTCCTTTCTTAACCACTGTTTCGACGAGATTCATACCTACACGGTAGGGCAGAAAAATATGGGAAGGTTCCTCTAAAATAACGATATCAGCCTGTTTTCCGGGTTCAATACTGCCAATACGGTCTCCCGCCCCCACCGCAAAAGCTGCATTAGCCGTCAAGGCAGTAATGATTTCAGCAGGAGACATATTCATTGATAAAGCAGCGAGTGCTATAATCAGTGGAACTGAGCTAGTATAGCAGCTCCCCGGATTAAAGTCCGTGGCCAGTGCGACAGGAACGCCGGCGTCGATCATTTTTCTGGCCGGAGCAAACGGTTCCCGCAGGCTGAAGGCTGTCGCAGGAAGCAAAACACCGACTGTCTTGGTTTCAGCCATGCGCTCAATTCCTTGATCGGATATGTGCAGCAAGTGTTCGGCTGATATGGCGCCAACTTCCGCAGCCAGTTCAGCACCGCCTAGTTGCACAATCTCATCGGCATGAATCTTGCCGCGTATTCCCAGGTTCTGAGCGGCCAATAGCAGCTTCCGGGATTCTTCCACTGAAAATACGCCTTTTTCGCAAAATACATCGCAAAAAACAGCCAGTTTCTTTTCTGCTACAGGGGGCAGCACCTCTGTTATCAGATAATCGATGAACTCATCGCCACGCCCCTTGTATTCCGGTGGAATTGCATGAGCGCCGAGAAATGTCGGGATGATCTCTATGGAATGAGTTTGTTGCAATTCTTGCATAACCGCTAGCTGCTTTATCTCGGTCCCGAGATCCAGACCATAACCGCTTTTTCCTTCTACAGTTGTGACTCCCATGGCAAGCATGCTGTTCAGTCGCGTCCTGCCGAGTTCCATCAGCGCCGCTGCATCGGCTTTCCTCGTGGCTCTGACAGTATTCATGATTCCGCCGCCGCGCTCCATGATGTCAATATAGTGCATGCCTTTTAGCCTCCAGGAAAACTCTTCACTACGGTCGCCGGCAAAAACGAAATGGGTGTGCGCGTCGATAAAGCCCGGAAGAACGCATTTCCCAGCCGCATCGATAACCGTCATTTCCTGCACGTCATAGGATTGCGACAACTCTAAAGTCGTCCCGACCGCTGCGATGGTATCATGCTCGATAATCAGCGCCCCATCTTTTATGATCCCGATCTCATTCATTTCTCTACCCGTTTTAGGGAGAGTCCCTGCGCAAGTCACAAGTTCACTTGCATTTTTTATGAAAAGTTTATTCCCCATTACACCGCCTCCATGTCCAGTAAAAGTAGTTTGCCTTCCAAAACTAGCGATTCTCTGCAGTACAAATAATCTCTGCCTAGCATCATTCGATTATTTAGAAATATTTTGGGTTCCACCCTGCAGATATTCTGCAGGGTAAATCATTTCCTGCGGGGCTACTTTCCTCTGCATTGCCCAAGGATAATAAATGGCGGCGGTTACCAGTAATCCAACAATCCACGAAATATCAGTGCCTCCCATCATCTTAGCAAATGGGCCTGTGTACATGGCTGAAACCATGAAAGGGACTTGCACCAGCACACCAAGGCCATAAGAGACAAGGGCGGTAACATTCCATTTGCCGTAACGACCATTGGGATCATATAAGGCAGGCACATCAATGTTCTCCTTTGATATCCAATAAAAATCAATGAGATTGACAGCGCTCCACGGTGTGAACACCATGAGCAGGAACAAAACGAAATTCTTAAACAGATTGATGAAATCTTTGCTGGCAAAAATGGCAATTAAGACCGAAGCCGTGATCATGCCCAGTATGAACAGTGAGCGTTGGGTTGCCGAAGTCGTGCTTTTACCATTAAGCGCCGTAGTAATCGTCAGCATGGACATAAACGAACCGTAGGCATTCAGCGTATTCACTGTCAGTTTGCCGATGACGATGACCACATAAATCAGAACGGCAACCATTCCAGCTCCCGCCAACTCGCCCAAGTAACCTACCTGATTTTTCAGGAAACTGCCGCCGAACCCCGCCTTGCTGGCCGCACTGATAATGACGCCGAAGGTCATCGCCCACTGTGTGCCGATAACGGTTCCCAGAAACGTATTCCAGAAAGTTGTCGCCTGAGACGTGCTGCGCGGCAAATAGCGGCTGTAGTCTGCGACATAAGGGCCGAAGGTAAGCTGCCAGCCTGCCGAGAGGGAAATGGCCAAGAGGAAGGTGGTCAATTCGAAAGGCTTCACGCCGAACAGAGAACTAACAGGGAATTTTGCAAACGCGACGGCCGTCAGATATACAAAACCAATAATCCCGGTTACGGTGGCGATCCTGCCTAAAGCATGGATATATTTGTACCCCAAAAGTGCCAGCAGTGCCGTGAGCCCGCCGAAGATTGCTATACCTACGGCCGGAGTTTCAACGCCGATGATGCCGTTTATAGCCTGTCCCGATAGCACGGCACCGGTTGTAGCAAAACCGAGATACATAACGACAGCTAAGATGAGCGGCAGGATCGCTCCGTAGACACCAAACTGGGCGCGGCTGGAGATCATCTGCGGCAAGCCCAGGCGCGGTCCCTGCGCGGAGTGAAGGGCCATTACAGCACCACCGAAGATATTGCCGACAAACAGGCCGATGCATGCCCAAAGCGCGTCAGCGCCAAAGATGACAGCCAAAGCGCCATCCACAATGGCAGTGATCTGCATGTTGGCTCCGAACCAGAGGGTGAATTGACTGAAAGGCTTACCGTGTCTTTCATGATCAGGAATCATATCAATCGAACGAGTCTCCATCAAACCTTGTTTTTCTTGAGCCATAACTTTCACTCCTTTTTATATACCAATACTGACTAGGCATAATTCGATTCCCTGAAAAAAATGTCAATACCTCATAAGACCTTGAAGCGATGCAATTTTATTTACTGTGGCAAAAATTAATATTTTAGCTAGGCTTGCTGTCACATTGTCATTGTCGAAGCGCGGCGATACTTCGGCAATATCGAAGCCGACGACCTTACCGGAACTGATTATATGTTTGAGATAGTTCAGCATTTGCTCCGGATTCATTCCCACCGCCTGGGTGGAGCTTACGCCCGGGGCAAATGCCGCCGAAAACACATCAGCGCAAACCGTGACATAGACGTGATCCGTCTGTTTCATGAACTCATCGAGTTTTTCAAAGACATGGTAATCCCGGAGATGAACCATGTCTTTTTCCAGCAGGTAAGACACACCCATGGCGTCGGCTCTCTTAAACAGGTCAATCGTATTGGTCGATTCTTGAATCCCCAGCACCATGTATCGGAACCTTTCATTGTTAGCCTTAGTGTGCTCGGCGATCTGCCGGAACATCGTTCCTGAACTCCCTCTAAGAGGCAGCGGCCGAAGGTCAAAATGGGCGTCAAAATTGATAATGCCAATAGCAGGCTGTATCTTCCTGGCTCGATAGTAGAGATCGTGTCCTTTGTAATGCCCCAGTGCCACCTCATGTCCGCCGCCGAGGATGATCGGGAAACAGCCGTACGAAAGCAGCTTGTTTACCGCCTGAGCCAAGGCTGCTTGGCTCTCTTCCAGATTGCCGTCTTTGCAGGTAATATCACCTGCATCGTACAATCTTACTTCTTTCGCGAACCGGCAAGGAAGATTGGACATGGCCTGGCGGATAACCATCGGCCCTTTGCTGGCGCCCGTCCTTCCCTGATTTCTCCGGATGCCCTCATCACAGCAGAACCCCAAAAAAGCAAATCTGAGGAGTCCGGGGATTTCCCCCAGGCCGTTTAGCAGATCCAGGGGAGTTACCCACTGATGCCATCGGAAAGCATCATAATCATCATCACTGTCGACCCGCCCGCTCCATTCAGACATACTTGGCTGTTCATAGCGGGAATTATCCATGCTCACGTATTTTCATTCCCTCCAAGAATTAAGTAAACATTTTCTCGACCAATTGACTAATAAGTTCTTCCTTCGGAATAAAGGGCAAGGTCACATGGGCTTTTCCGGCGGAGGCTTGGTTATATTCCATGATGGTTTCAATGGCATTTTCGTTTCTGGCCCAAGCGCGTCGGGACACACCGCCAATGACATCCCAAATCATGGCAGAGCGCAATATATCGTCCACCCGCGTACTGCCGTCCAGCACCATGCCGAAGCCGCCGTTGATCGACTTGCCGATACCGACACCGCCACCGTTGTGGAGGGCCACCAGGCTCATGCCGCGGGCGGCGTTCCCGGCATAGCATTGCACAGCCATATCAGCCATGACATTACTGCCGTCCTTGATATTTGATGTTTCCCGGAATGGCGAATCGGTGCCACCCGTATCATGATGATCCCGCCCGAGCATGACCGGTCCGATATCCCCGCTCTTAACCATCTCGTTGAACCGCAGGGCGATTTTCAGCCGACCCTGTGCGTCCTGGTAAAGAATCCGCGCCTGTGTCCCAACGACAAGCTTATGCTTCTCGGCATCGCGAATCCAGATATAGTTATCCCGATCCTGGCCCCGACGGTCCGGGTCAATGCACTCCATGGCCGCTTTATCAGTCTTCCTTAAATCTTCCGGCGAACCGCTCAGGCACACCCACCGAAATGGACCGTAGCCGAAGTCAAAGAGTTCCGGCCCCATGATGTCTTCTACATAAGACGGGAAGATAAAGCCGTCCCTTTCGTTTTCTCCGTTCCTGGCAATCGCTTTCACACCCGCATCGAAAACAGATTTCAGAAATGTATTTCCATAATCAAAGAAATAGGATCCTCTGTCGACCAGTGTCTTGATAAGCTCATAGTGCCGCTTCAGGCTCTTGTCGACCAGTCGGCAGAACCCTGCCCGGTCTGTGGCCAAGAGATTGGTTCTTTCGGCAAACGTCAGGCCTTGCGGACAATACCCTCCATCATACACAACATGGCACGAAGTTTGGTCCGACAGAAAAGGAACTTTTTTATTGTGCGCTACAGCGTATTCTAAAAGGTCGACGATATTGCCGTGGAAGGCGATTGACATTGGCTCTCTCTTGCCCAGATATTCCTCGGCTATGCAAAAAGCTTCCGCCGGATCGTTGCTGACCTTGCTGACCCAGCCTTGCTCATGTCGGGTTTTAATGCGGGATTCGTCAACCTCGGCGATAATGCCGACGCCGCCAGCAATTTCAATTGCTTTCGGCTGTGCGCCGCTCATCCCGCCCAAGCCGGATGTAATGAACAGGTGTCCGGCAAGGTTGCCATCGGCAGGGATGCCGAGTTGCTGGCGGCCGGCCGTAATCAGCGTGTTGTATGTTCCATGGACAATCCCCTGCGGACCGATGTACATCCAGCCGCCTGCCGTCATCTGTCCATAGTTGGCGACACCCATCTGCTCAGCGATTTCCCAGCTTTCCTGATTGTCGAACATTCCGATCATCAAGGCATTGGTGATGACGACGCGCGGTGCTTCCGGTTTGGATGGAAACAGGCCAAGCGGATGTCCCGACGCCATAACCAGTGTCTGATGATCCGTCATGGCGGACAGATACTTCTTGATCAGCCGGTATTGAAGCCAGTCATGGCATACGCTCCCGGTCTCCCCATACGTTACCAGCTCATAAGGATAGAGGGCAACATCATGATCCAGATTGTTGTCAATCATGACCTGAAAAGCTTTGCCTTCGATGCAGTTTCCTGCATACTCATCAATCGGCTTGCCGTAAATCCGCTCTTTCGGCATAAAGCGATACGCATAAATTCTGCCCCTTGTACATAGCTCTTCCAAAAATTCGGGAGCCAGCGTTTCATGCAATTCTTCCGGAACATACCGCAATGCATTTTTCAAGGCGGTCTTCGTCTGCTCTTTCGTCAAGCGGAAACCTCTGTCAGGGGCACGCCGGACACCAGGGGCGAAAATTGGTGCTTCCGGCAGTTCATTCCCCAGCTTTATTACCATAGCGCTACCGATTTGACTGTTGGTAAATTTCATTCCGTTTTCTCCCTTTTTAAACATTTCTGTATTAATTATACCTTTGCTTCCGTCAACAAATCGTCAAAAACTGTTTAACGCTCGCCAAGCTTTAAGTTTATTGCGGCAATTTCGGTTTAACATTTCAGTTGCTGTCCGTGAGGCAAAAAAAATATCCCATCCACGAAGGACAGGATATTTCTTTCGTCATATCTTTTTTACAAGCACTATCTTTTCCAGAGCTTGAAGCGGATACACATCATCGTGCTTGCTGAACATTTCCTTACTTTGCTGGTAATAGCGTGACGAAGGCAGCGGCAATTACTCCGCAAAAAATTTTCGTATGCGCCCATCTCCATCCATCCAGGCAGCAATTTCTGCTTGTGCACGCCAGGCAAACCCAGCCGCATAACAGTCACTGTGCTGTTCAAAAAAACGTTCTGCCCTTTGTAAGCATTTTGTCCCTTCAGTCAGATTACCTTGCCGTACAGCAATCAGTGCGGAAATACAATGCAAGATACAATGACTCCTAAGATACCAAAATCCCATCCGTCCGCCGAATTGTTCAGCGCCACGCAAAGCTTCCGCGAAATACTTGCCGGCTTTCTCATAGTCTTCCAGTTCAAATGCCACAGTCCCGGCACTGATAAAAATTATGGAAAGCGCTTCACCGACATTCTGGTCGCTATACAGCGCAACGGCTTTTTCATAATACTGCAGGGCGTCAGCAAACTTGCTCTCACCGCGCCGTATATCGCCAATATAGCTATAGGCGGCGCCAATACTGGCAGCATATTTTCCCTGGTTATTTGACAAACGGCGAAACAAGGATATCGATTGCCGGTAATCCTGTTCCGCCAATGCGTAGTGTCGCTGCATTGCTTTGGCGTATCCGCGCAGGCGAAGTGCTGTAGCCATTTTATCTTTCAAATTTAATTCGCTGGCTGTCTTCAGCAGCTTGCCGGCGTATGCTTCGACTAATTTATGCTTGCCTGTCTGGATGCCGCAATAGGCAACTTGCTGATAGCCTTTTATTAAATAATCCGGGTACTCTTTGCTAGAGGCAAGCTGCAGTAGCTCATGGATCACTTTTAATCCCTTACGGTGATTTCCCCCCCAAATGTGGTACCGGCCTAACATCTCCAGATAAGCGGCTCTATGTCGGCAAAGCGTTTCTTCGCTTGCCATCTCCCGCGGCAATGAATGAAGAAGTCCGCTTATTTCCTGCAAATAATTTGTGATTTGCAAACGATCCGTGATCATGCTACCGTTGCCGGTTCGGGAATCATCATTGGCCTCCGGAAACATTTCATAATGGGGAGAAGAGAACCGCTCGGCCAACTTAATTGTGTATTCCAATACTTTCATCTTCTGCCCGGCTTTTGTATAGTGATGCAGAACTTCCGAATATAAGTCCCGCGCCTTGCGTTCGGCAGACATCTTCTGTTCCAGATAGACGGCAATCCGCTGATGAATCATTTTCTGGCGCGCTGAAGACATCTTGGAATAGATATAATCCCTAATCAATACATGGGTAAAATTATAGGAAAGCCCGCTTCCTGCCTGTAAGCTTATTTCTACCAGCAATCTTTTTTGTAAAAGCTCATCGACTGCTTCCACCAGTTCTAATTCATTGAGGCCACACACGTTGACCAGAGTATCATACGTTGCTTCGCGGATAAACGTTGAAACCACCTCCAGCAGCTTCTGGCTGTTGGCTGATAAATGAATAACCCTGGCATTTAAAATGCCTTGGAGTTTTGGTGACAAGCTCTCAACATCATGGCCCAGTTGAATTAATTTGATGCATTCCGTTAAAAACAAGGCATTGCCATCGGTATAATCGTATAGTTTTTGCGGGACCTCCGATTTAATTTTATCCGGCGGCAAAACCAATGTTAAAAAGCGGATAACGTCCTCCCGCTTAAACGCTTCAACTTCCAGCCATGTTGTGACCACTTTTTCATCCAGATTGCCAAAGACTTGTTCCAAACGTTCTACATATTCACTCCTGCAGGTGGAAACACACATAATTCGACTCTCGGGCAAACGGAAGAAACTCTTTAGGGCGGACAGTCCTTGCACATCCATCCAATGCACATCTTCGATCAGCAAAATGATTTTCCGCACTCTGCTCAATTTTGCTAGTATCCCGCAAAGTACTTCCTCGATCGCACCCGGCTGGATAAAGTCCCCGTCAAAATAGGTGTTGAGTTCTTGCCAACCGTCACTGTGTACCGCACTCGGGAAGATATAGGAGATAATCTGGCGCCACACAACAGGTATGCTCACCCCTGCTTCACTCAATGCTTTCATCACCTGGCAAAAGACCGTGCTCCAGGCTTTATACGGGTAATTCACTTCCGGTTCATAACACTGTGTCTTAAGCACCAATTCTTCTTTGTGCAGGGCTGTCTCGATAAATTTTGCCAGCAGGGCACTTTTCCCGACCCCTTGCTCACCATGCAGCATAACAAATTGTTTGCTGTTTCCCCCTGATCGTAAGTGATCCAAGGACTGGAAAAGCACGCTTAACTCCTTCTCTCGGACAAAAAAGAAGTCATTGCCAATGTTCCCATGAATAACAGGGAATACCACATTCCTGCTCTGGACACGCTCATAGACTTCTTTTGTTTTCTCATTCGGCTCTATGCCCAGCTCACTGGTTAATTTTTTCTTTAGCATTAAATATGCTTCAATTAATTTATTATAAGAGCCCTCTCTTTCGTAAATCCTCATCAGGGCCCGATATGCACTTTCATTGTATTCATCTATCTTGATCAGCCGCTGCAACGACTGCTTTGCATCGCCGTATTTCTTGGAGTTCATTAGATCTACGATATGTTTGGTTAGTTGGGTTGTGTAGCTTTCCCGATACTTCTCCCGCTCTACTGTTACCCAATCCTCAAACAATACTGCTTCCCGGCAGGAAAATCCCTCTAAAAAGCTGCCCTTATAGGCAGCCAGGAAATGCTCCCCTTTTTCATTGAATTTGTACACATCATTCGTACCTACAAGACTCCAATTTATTTCTATCATCAATCGGCCTGTGGTTACAATCAGTTCATCATCAATCGTTTTTTTCAGCAAATACAGTGTGTTGCGCAGATTTTTTTTTGCTGTTACATCATCCATATCGCTCCATAAAAGGCCGGCCAACTCTTCCCGTGTGGCCTGTCCCTGCACCAGCAAATAATATAGCAAAGCTTCCATTTTACAGAACGGAAAAGCAACGCGTTTCCCTTGCCAATAAATTGATGGACGCCCCAGCATTGCAACATCTAATCTATTATTCAAAGTGACGCCTCCTTTCAGTATCTGCTGCGATTAAGCGTTGCCAGAAAGTATCCTTAACAGCTCAAAACACGATGATTTGATTGTCCTCGGCCGAACACTATAAGCAATAGGGTGTTGACTTTTGTTTTTTCTACTTTATCACAAAAAATCCTGCAATCTTCTCCCTGTTCTACCATCATACCAATCTGCCCCACATCGTCCTAGCCTCCTGCGTCTGGGCGATCTCCGCCGCCGTCACAGACTACCAGTCAGACCACATCATCCACAGGGGGCACAGCGCAGCGGATCAGGTACAGCCTTGATTGGCGTTATACACCTCCCCATACCCCAAAACACAAAAAGCAAAGTAAGCGTCTAAAAAGACAGTGGATAGAAACTAAAAATTGGCTATGGGATAATAACTCTAAACGTGATATGGAGTTTTTAAAGTAAGTCGAAAAACTCCCAAGGAGGTTTAGATTTGGATACCCAAGAAGTAAAACGGCAACACCGACTGAAGCAGTGGATCGAAATCGTCCGCCAGTGCCGCAGTAGCGGTCAGACGGTTTCCGCCTGGTGTGCTGAAAATAATATCAATCCCAAGCGATACTACTATTGGCTGCGCTGTGTGCGTATAGCAGCCTGTGAGCTTTTGCCGACGAGCGGAAGCAGTGAGTCAAGCATTGTGCCGGTCACATTGCCCAAATCTCTGCTTAAAACAAATCCGACTCCCCCGGTTATTGCCGGAACGCCTGCACCTGTCATTCTTCGCATAGGCTCGGCCACATTAGAACTTCATAATGGCGCATCACCGGAACTGATTGCCCATACGCTAAAGGCTATCATTCATGTTCGGTGACATTAACCAAGCGATCAAATCTATATTGCCTGCGGTTACACCGATATGAGAAAATCGATTGACGGCTTGGTGTTACTCATTAAACAGCACTGGGCACTCAACCCTTTTCAAAACAGCCTATTTTTGTTCAGCGGTCGCCGGCGTGATCGCATGAAAGCGCTGCTATGGGAAGGTGATGGTTTTGTTCTCTTGTACAAGCGCCTGGAAAAAGGCCGTTTCCAATGGCCAAACAGTGCTGAAGCAGTTCGGAACATTACTTCTCAACAACTTCGCTGGCTATTAGAAGGTCTGTGCATTGATCCTCCCAAGGCGGTACAAAAGCTTGATACTTCAGCTTGGATTTAGACGAAAAAATGCTGTTGAATCCTTATAATTCCTAGGTTTATTACGATTTATATGGTATAATAAATATAGTAAAAAATCGTACCGGGGAATCGATAGCATGCCGTTTTCAGACCAATTGAAAGCTTTTGAAAAACGCATAACAGAGCTTGAACAAGAGAACAAACGGCTGCACGATACAGTAGCCTATTTGACGAAACAACTCTTTGGCAAGCGTTCCGAGAAGACATCGTCCTTATCAAAGGAGCAGGTGTCTCTTTTTGATGAGTTGCCACCAGTCTTTGATGAAGCAGAAACACAAGCAAATGCGAAAGTGCCTGAACCAGACTTGCAAGAGGAAGCTGCTAAATTTGCTAAGAAACGGTATAAAGGCCAGCGGAAGGATCAAATCAGCCATTTGGAACATGTGAAAAAACTCTATCATCGGATTGAAGGGGACCGCTCCTGTGATACCTGCGGCACAGAGCTAGTTGCAGTGGGTGAAGAATTTGTCCGATCCGAGCTGGAATTTATTCCGGCTCAAGTTCGAATCATTGATTATTATCGCGAAACCTTAGAATGCCGGAATTGCCGAAAAAACGACCGACCTTATATGGAAAAAGCAGAGCTGCCTGATCCAGTAATTTTGCACTCCTTAGCATCACCTTCAACACTCGCCTGGATCATGCACCAGAAGTTCGTGAATGCCATTCCCCTTTATCGCCAGGAAGCAGAATGGCAGATGCTCGGCGTTACCTTGAGCCGGGCTACCATGTCGAACTGGCTGATGGTAGCGGCGCGTGATTGGCTGCTACCGATCGTAGAGCGCCTGCATCAAGAACTGCTCAAAGAGACACATCTGCATGTAGACGAGACGCCAATTCAAGTTTTACAGGAAGAAGGGCGGAAAAACACGACCGAGTCCTACATGTGGGTTTACAGCACAGGGCAACACGGAACACATCCCATTCGGCTTTTTGAATATCAGCCGGGGCGCGGAGGCAGTTATCCGAAGAAATTCTTAAAAGGATTTCAAGGTTATTTACATACCGATGCGTACCGTGGCTATGATAAGGTCGAAAAGATCGTCCGCTGCTACTGCTGGGCCCACGTGCGAAGAAAATTTGTTGATGTGCTGCCGAAAGATGTGAAATCGCCGGAAGCAACAATGGCTGCACAGGGCGTACAATTTTGCAATGAGCTATTTGCTATGGAAAAGGCTTTGGCCTCTATCTCGGCAAAAGAACGGTATCAGGAGCGTCTAACAAAGCAACTACCTGCGTTAGAGGCTTTTTGGTCATGGGCGGATTCTGCCCTAAACACCTTGCCGCCCAAAAGCAAAACCAGTGAAGCCATACAATATGCAATAAACCACAAAGCCGGTTTGATGAATTATCTCAAAGACGGAAACTGCTCTATTTCAAACAATCTGGCAGAAAACAGTATTCGACCATTTACGATTGGGAGAAAAAACTGGTTGTTTAGCGGCAGCCCCCGAGGGGCAGCCGCCAGTGCTGCAATTTACAGTTTGATCGAGACGGCTAAAGCGAACGGATTAAACCCGCACCGTTATTTAGAATATATTTTAGGAGATTTACCAGGAGTGCCATTTCGGCAATCCCCTGACATTTTAGATGACTACCTTCCATGGAATCCAGACATTCAGAAGAAATGCTCTTCGACCAAAACCGGCAAATGAAAAGCCGGTTTTAATTTTTGTCTAGCCACTTTGTTGCTTGACGCTTACAAAGCAAAAGCCTCAACCTGCATTCCGTGAAGGTTAAGGCTAAAAAATTCGCCGTTACCAGTGATACGGTTCTCCCCGGCTTATCCGGAAAGCCCGGTACACCTGCTCCACTAGCAGCAGGCGTATCATTTGGTGGGTAAAGGTTAGCTTACTAAAAGACAAACGCTCTTTTGCAGCTTTGCGTACTTCGTCAGACAAACCAAAGGCGCCGCCGATGATAAAGGTTATATCACTCTGCCCGTCAAGGCCAAGCTTATCAAACTTAGCTGCCAGTTCTTCTGAAGAAAGAGGTTTTCCGATTACATCCAGCACCATTAGGTAACTGGAGTCACGTACCGACTTTAAGAGGCGCTCGCCTTCTTTGGCGAGCGCTTTTGTCTTTTCTGCATCAGATGGGTTTTCCGGCATGCGTTCTTCGTCTACTTCAGCAATGTCGAGACGGCAATAAGGGCCAAGGCGTTTTACAAATTCGGCAATTCCTGCCGTCAAATATTTTTCTTTGATTTTGCCTACCGTTACAATTGATATTCTCATTATTCGCTAGGCATTTCTTCTAAGAGTACTGAAATAGTTTGGACTTGACCATTGCGGCTGAACTGAACATCGACACGGCTGCCAACGGGCTGATTATCAAGCACCGAACGTAGCTCTGCCACACTGTTGGTCTCCTGCCCGGCAACTTTTAAGATAATGTCGCCTTCATGAATACCGGCTTTGCCGGCAGGGCCCGTTTTGGCTGCTTTAGCAATGTACACACCTTTATCAATATTGAGATCATAACCATATTTAGCAGCCGAATTTTTATCAAGCGCACCCACACCAAGATAGGCCCGGACAACGCGCCCTTTTTCAATTAGTGATTGAAGTATGGGACGGGCTGAATTAATAGGAATGGAAAACCCTATCCCTTCAACTCCGGCAACTGAGATTTTAGCACTGTTAATTCCGATAACAACTCCGTCGGCATTGACCAGTGCACCACCCGAATTACCGGGATTAATGGCGGCATCTGTCTGGATCAGTTTGAAGCGGCGCTCACCAATCTCGAGCGACCGGTTAAGAGCGCTGATGACACCGGCAGTAACACTTCCTTTAAATTCAAGGCCCAGTGGATTGCCAATAGCGATAGCCGGCTCTCCTACCATAAGTGTATCGGAATCACCGAATTGTGCAGCAGGCAGATCAGTAATGTCCACTTTTACCACTGCCAGGTCAGTTGCCGGGTCGGTACCAAGTACCCGTCCGGGAACAGTACGGCCATCTGCAAGGGAAACAACAATTTCCTGCGCATTTTCTACCACATGGTTATTAGTGGCAATATATCCATTCGCATCAAAAATGACCCCTGAACCGGTTCCCTGTTCAACAAGAACCTTGCGGTTATAAAAATCACGGGCATAGGCCTTATTCGTTATTCCCACAACCGATGGACCTACAGCCTGAGCGGCCCGGACAATAGGCGTATTCCGTGAATCAGACATATTGGCCTGCGCAGTAGGCGTCTTTAATCCTGGGACCTGCTGTGCGATATTTGGCATCTGCGGAGTTGGTTTCGCATAAAATTTGCCACCCCAGCTGTATACCAAACTGCCACCGATAACGGCACCGATAAGCGCAATCACTAAAATAGGGGTAATTCTTCGAGACATCATTTCAACCTCCTCAAAGTCATTCAGCCAAACTGGCTGTTTGATCAGGAAAAGTAAGATGAAGGGAAACGTCTGTACCTAACCGCAATCCTTGGGCACTTAGAATATTGCCGACTGTTTCACGGGCTAGTTCCGGACGGTTATTTTCTTTACTCATATGGGCTAGGAAAACATGAGTATGAGCCTTGCGGGGCAGCCGCGCAATGGTCCAGGCGGCATCAATATTGGAAAGATGGCCACGGTTGCTCATAATGCGTTTTTTAAGCGACCATGGATAGGATCCCTTCTCCAGCATTTCAGTATCATGGTTGGACTCTAAAACCAGAATGTCTGATAACGCCAAAGCCTTTTTGACTTGATCTGTAACAAAGCCAAGGTCAGTAGCAACGCTGCACTTATTATCTCTGCAGAAGAAGTTAAAGCCCACAGGGTCAACGGCATCATGAGAAATAGAAAAAGATTCTACTTTGACAGAACCAAGATCCACACTGTCAGGCAGTCCCCGATAACATTCATTGGGCAGCGGATCTTTAAAAGGCATCGCATCCCACGTTGCCGGACGGGTATACACAGGCAGACGGTATTTCTTTAACAAGGTTGGCAAACCCTTAATATGATCGCTGTGTTCATGGGTAATAAAAACGCCATCAATATCTTCAATAGCCGTACCGATTGCAGCAAGCGAATTCTTAATTCGCCTGGCACTGATGCCGGCATCGATCAAAATACTCGTCTGCTCATCTTTCAGGAAAATAGCGTTACCAGCGCTGCCACTGGCTAAAACATGCACTTTCACTATTTTGAATACCTCTTTATTGCGTATTAACTGTAAATTAATTCGCTTCAAAAGTGGCAAAATCCTCTTTGCAGGCTATTTTATAACAGGTAATTTCAGTAAAACAGCCTGGCGCAGCGAGTCAGGCAAGGCCTCCAGTAAAATGGTCATAATCTCCTTTAACCGCTCCTCGGTCTTTGCTTCAAATCGCAAAGTGAATAGCGGTTCTGTAACAGAAGAGCGAATCATGCCCCAGCCATCATCAAATTCGATGCGTACGCCATCAATGAGATTAGGCTGATAAGCAGTCAGTTCTTGTGCCACTTGAGCCAGTATAACTTCTTTGTCATTCCCCTTATAGGGAACTCGAATATCGGGGGTCAGCAGGTAGTTAGGGATAGCATCTACCAACTTTGCTAAAGAACCATGGTCGGCAACAAACTCGCATACTTTTAGCGCTGCAAACATACCATCGTCATAGCCCAGTTCACGGAAGAAAAAGTGCCCGCTGATTTCACCGGCGAATAGAGCCTTCTCCCTCATAAAAGAGGCTTTGCTAAAGGTATGACCGGCCCGGGCCATAACCGCCCGTCCACCGGCTCTTCTAATTTCTTCCGGAACTACCATAGAACACTTGGCATCGTATACAACGGTACCTTGCTGGCCTTCCAAATAATATTGCCCCAGCAGAACAATAATGTCATCATTATCTACCGGTCTACCATTTTCATCAACAAATCCGGCCCTATCACCGTCACCATCAAAGGCCACGCCCAATCGAGCACCTGTTTGACGTACTTTTTCACCAAGAGCAGCCAGATTCTCAGCTAAAGCGGGATTAGGAGGCCGGTTGGGGAATAAACCATCAGCTTTACAAAAAAGTTCTACTACATCATAACCGGCAGCCTTAAAGAGGGCCGGGGCAATGCCGGATGTAGCACCGTTGCCCGCATCTACCACTACTTTTAGATTATTGGATTTTGCTTTGGCACTGGTATCCGCTATGTACTCACTAACAACGGCCTTTTGAATAACTGTTCCTTGCCCTTGCGTACGTTCATCTCTTTCAACCATACGGGCTATATCTTTAATGTCTTCTTCCGTAACCGGTTGAGAGCCAAGTACCAGTTTAAAGCCATTATAGGCACCGGGATTATGTGAGGCTGTAACCATGACGCCGCCGGTAGCACCTGTAGTTTTCATCGCATAGTAAAAAACGGGTGTTGCCACTGTGCCAATATCAATCACTTCACACCCTGATTCAGCTAATGTATCAATCATAATACTTTGCAATTCCGATGTGGACAGGCGAATATCGCCCCCTACAACTACCCGCTGTCCCGTCAGCTTAACGCCTATTGCCAAGGCAATACGGCGAGTCATAATATCATTCAAGTCTTTCCCGGCAATTCCACGTATATCACAGGCATGAAATATGCTCATTGTCAGTCTCCTTTAGCCATATCTAGTATCCACCGTTATTGTAGCACGATCCGGGAAAATGATACAAGCAACTGTAATTCAGTCTCATAGGCCGGTAAAACATTTCCCGGCAATAAAAAATGCCCAAAAAGAAAAGAAACCGCTGCCTCAAATAGGCAACAGTTTCTTCCTGAAAGATTTATTTGCGGCCATTACTACTCATGTGGGTAGTAGCCCAGCTTCGCCACTCACGCTCAAAGCTGCCATAGTCCATGTCTAATACAGTGGTAATCGCTTTTTCGGGCTTCTTACCAGCTTTTAATTCCTGTACAACCTGGTTTAGTTTATCCTCGCCGTGGACCTCAGCAATATAACGAATGGCTGCTAGGGAAGACCGGTATGCCAGCGACTGGTCAGGCAGATTATCAAAATCACCATCCAGCTCCGCCTGCGTATAAAGTTTATCAGGCTGTTTATTACTTGCTGACAACCATTCGTAGCCATTAGTCTTGTACTCCATATACTGGGCCAAGCCTTCCGTAAACCAACGAGTGTAGTTGCCATTGGTCATGTGGTCAAATACCAGATGGGTAAATTCATGCACCATGGGACCTGAACGAATAAATTCTTCCGTTGATTCGCCTGCCTTCAACCACGCATGAGGCGACAATAATTGTATTACGCCTCCCCAATATACACCCATAGCACTTTGGTCACCGGACCAGCCAAAAACTTTGTTCATTTCTTTACGGTCAGGATATACCAACAGCAAGGTTTTTTCTTGCGGCGCTGCACCAAGGGCGGCTTCGACAGGAACATAGGCGGCTTCCGCAGCCTGTGCCACCATAGCGACTGTATCGGCGTCATGAGGTGTATATTTAATGATAAAGTGGGCACTTTCAAAGGAAGCCATATTTCTGGCCTCATAATTCATTTTGGCTTGAGCCATATCGCGTGCCAGGGGGTACAGCCACATCCGCGGCGCCCGCATAGGCATGAGCGTAACAAGCAAAACAACCAAAATGAGCATAGAAATAATAAATCTTGGGTTTTGTACGATGCTGCGCATTGTACCCCCTCCTCTCTCTATAAAACAATCAAAAAACGAAACTGCATTAGCGGCATAGTTAACCGCATTCTATATAGATGACTATTATACCATAGCCTGCTGCCCGTGCCTACCGGTTATTTATGTAAACTAGATAATATTACGCCGGCACTGGTACCAATACGGGTGGCACCGGCTGCTATCATTTCCTCGGCCTGTTCACGGGTGCGTACACCGCCTGATGCTTTGATGCCTGCTTTATCGCCAACTTCTTCTTTAAAGAGCCTAATATCAGCCACTGTAGCACCGCCAGGACCAAAGCCGGTTGACGTCTTTACATAATGTGCTCCTGCTGTCAATATTGCCTGGCAGGACTGGCGTTTTTCGGCTTCTGTCAGCAGCCCCGTCTCGATAATTACTTTAACGGCATTGCCATCAGCAGCCGCTACCACTGCCTTTATATCATCAATTACTGCCTGCCACTGGCCGCTTTTGGCAGCACCAATATTCATCACCATATCAATTTCATCGGCCTTATCGGCTATTGCGGTCTGAGTTTCAAAGGCCTTTACTGCTGACGGTGTGGCTCCTAGGGGAAACCCGACTACAGTGGCAACTTTCACGTCAGTACCTTGCAGCAAATGGGCGGCTAAGGCAGCATAGCAAGGATTAACACAAACGGCGGCAAAACGATGCTCGGCAGCCTCATCACAAAGGCGCACAATATCATCTACGGTAGCTTCCGGCTTCAATAGTGTATGGTCAATATAAGTAACTAGTTCCATTTTTTCAGACCTCCTTGTTAGGACTTATTTCGCTATTTGTGCCAATATTCCTACTAAAAGATAAAACCCGGCGTAAGCCGGGCTTATTTTTTACATACTATTTAGTTTGCCTTCTTTTTCTGGCATTCGGGACAAACACCAAAAAAGTAGAATTGTTGCCCGGTTAGACGGTACTCAGTACTATCGGCAACGGTTTCGATAAAGGGTGCTGAATCAACACCAAACAAATCATCGACACGGTTGCATTCGAGGCAACGGACATGAGGATGGCTAACGGTTTCGGCATCATAGCGGAAACTGTCTTCGCCAACATTGAGTATTTGCACTAACCCAATCTCATGCAAGATATCAATAGTTTTGTAAACAGTTGCTAAACTCATCGTCGGATAAAGCGGCTGAAGCTGAGTAAAAATCATTTCGGCACTAGGATGAGATTTGGTTTTGGTTAAAACCTCATATATCGCCAACCGCTGGGGGGTAACTTTGAAACCCTTATCCCGTAACATCGTCGTTACGCAAAATTCCATAAACACACCTACTTTACAAATAATTAAAGCCAGCTAACAATTATTTTCGGATAATTATGTCTTAATCTTACATCTCAGCGAGAACTATTGTCAAGGGGGGGGGGAATAAAAATACCAGCCTCGCCGTTTCCGACGAGGCTGGTAGTAGAGACTTGTTATTGCATGGATTGTTGTTGCTGATTTTGGCTGAATTTAGACTTAGCCTGTGCAATATCCTGAGGATTAGCATTCTTTACATTGTAGAAGCCTTGTTGCTGCATATAGTCAAAAATCTGTTTTTGCTGACTGTAGACATCGCCCAATACCGTCATGTAATCGCGGCGAAGCTGTTCACTGCTGGCTTCCTGGATGTATGTATTGAGCGAAGTTGCGCAATGCTTGGTTTCATTCAAACACACTTGCAGTAGATCGCGGTCGGTAATCTGCACTCCTTGGCCCTGCATTTGGCCTTGGCCTTGCTTCTGCTGCCCCTGTTGTTGACCTTGTTGTTGTCCTTGCTGTGCCATTCTAAATCCCTCCTTATTGTAAAGATTGTCCTGCATTTAAATGCTTGCTAACCATTTGAACATGTTGCTGGTGCTTCTGTGCTAACTGCTGCAACATTTGCTTGCCCTGCTGATCTTGCATTTCACTGGCGAAATGATTAAAGGTTTTCACACTGGTTTGGTGGCCGTCAAGAAAATCTTCTAACTGCATAAGCTCTTTGGATGTTAACATGAGTCATTCCCCCCTTTCAAATTCACTACGCAAATAGCATGTACTGCCTGGGGAAAAATATGCCTGATTTTAACAATCCAAATAATGGAAAATACCATCCGCCGTAGCGGATGGTATTTAAAAGTGATCTTATTTGCCAATTGGCAATGATTCAACTTTTGCTTGTTGTTCAGCTTTAATGGCCATCCAGGTGCGAACGGCATCACCAATAACAAAGATAACCAAGACAATCATAATCGCACTGGCTCCAGCTAACAGGTAATTGCCCTTCGGTAAATAGTTAGTAGTAATGTTCATATAACCGGCGGCAACAGTAGTAACTGCCAGGAAACACATAGGCACAATGGTAGTCCAGGCATATCTGCTTTTTCCCATACGGTAAAGCACCGTCGTCCCAATTGCTAAGGCCATACTGGCCAACAATTGGTTGGCAACTCCGAAAAGAGGCCAAATGGTTGAAATAGATCCGCCGTAAAGCAGGTAGCCCCACGCAAAGGATACAGATGCGCTGGCAAAAATAATACCAGGTGTCCAGTGAACATTCTTAAGCGGTGCATACATCATTCCGCCTAATTCCTGTACCAGGTACCGGCCGACACGGGTACCGGCATCAATAGTAGTCAAGATAAAGAGTGCTTCAAACATGATAGCAAAATGATACCAAAAAGACATTAATCCGCTCATACCGGGAATTTGTGCAAAGATATGAGCCATACCAACTGCCAGTGAAACAGCACCGCCAGGACGGCCAGCCACGTTTTCACCTACCATTTGGGAAAGGACCGGCAATTCTTGAATTTGCATACCCAGCGCATTGAAAACAGCCGGTGTTGTATTGATAGCAAAGTAATCAGCAGGGATAAGGCTGGTAGCAGCGATAAGTGCCATTAGAGCTACAAAAGACTCTACCAGCATACCGCCAAAACCAATAACCCGGATTTCTGCTTCATTAGCTAACATTTTAGGCGTAGTACCTGTACCGATTAGTGCATGGAAGCCCGAAATAGCACCACAAGCAATGGTGATAAACATAAAGGGCCATACCGGTCCGGGAATAATTGGACCGCCGCCATAGATAAACGGCGTAAGAGCAGGCATATGAATTTCTGGTCTTACGATTATGATACCAACAGCCAGAGCTAGAATGGTACCAATTTTCATATACGTACTTAGATAATCACGGGGAGCCAATAAGAGCCACACGGGAAGGGCGGCCGCTACAAATCCATAGATAGCCATCATAATGGATATTTGCGCACGGCTAAAGGTAAAGTACGGGGCTAGCCAGGATTGTTGAACCCAAGGACCAACGAATACAGCAGCCAGTACTAAGGTTACCCCGATAAATGAGCCTTCGCCGATACGTCCGGGACGAATATAGCGAAGATAAAGTCCTACAAAGATCGCAATAGGAATAGTAGCCGCAACGGTAAAGGTACCCCAAGGGCTGTCATAAAGCGCATTGACTACGGCAATGCCAAGACCGGCCATCGTAATAATAAGAATAAAGAGTACTGCAATACTAGTGGCAAGGCCGGAAGCTTTGCTTATTTCTTTTTTAGCAATTTCAGCAACTGACATGCCATCGTGACGAACAGAGGCAAATAAAATCACCATGTCATGAACTGCTCCGGCAGCAACAGCACCAATTAACAGCCACAGCGTACCCGGCAGGTAGCCGAATTGAGCCGCTAGCACCGGTCCAACTAGCGGACCAGCTCCGGCAATAGCCGCAAAATGATGTCCGAAAGTCACCCACTTATTTGTTGGCACATAATCCCGTCCGTCATTTTTGAGGACTGCAGGCGTAGGGCGGTTAGGGTCCAACGCCAGGACTTTAGCAGCCATGAATGCTCCATAATAGCGGTAAGCTAACGTAAGAAAAAGTGCCGCAATAATAACTAAATAAATACCATTCATAACCATATTGTAATTCCTCCTTTATTATTAGATTGTTTCTAAGCAATTATAATAATAAAAGAAAAGATCCATACTTGATAGATAAATCAGACAAACGGAATAAAATGCATGGCTAACAGTATGAAACAGCCCTTCAATAGAAATACTGCTCCTTCAGGCTAATAGGCAATTGTCGCTTCATCCACCACTTCCACGCCGGCAGCCTTTTCCAAATCTGCCATAAGCTTATGTACTGCCAAGTCTTTTTGCTTAGCTTCCAACATGACGTCAAAATCCCTATCAAGATTTTTTGCCAGGTCCATAAAAGCGATGAATTCATCTGAACTGATATAATCAGCATGAGCCCGAACATTGGTGCCTTCTTTCGTACTGGACATATGAACTTTAGGAAGACTATCCTGCCATGTTGCAGCGATATCCGGCCACAGATCAGCCAGGTTCTCTCCCTCATTACAGCAATAATGGTGATGCACATCCAGTACCATCGGCACTGTAATGGCCTGGCACAGCTCCAGCACATCCCGGGCAGTATAAGATTTATCATCATTTTCAATAATTAGCCGGCCTTTAATATTTTCGGGCAGCAACTGATAGTTTTCTTTAAATCGATCCATGGCCTTGTCTTTTCCTTTATAAGCTCCGCCTACATGAATAACCAATTTTGCTTCATTGCCAAAGCCCATAGCATCAAAGACCCGGGCATGATAAGCAAGATCTTCCAGACTGGCGGCAATTACCTTTTCATCGGGGCTGTTAAGCAAGGTGAAATGATCGGGATGAGCGCTCACCCGCATATTATGCCTGCGGGCAAAATCGCCTATTTCCATGAGCTCAGCTGCAAATTCACCGGCATAATCCCAGCCGGTTGCTTCCGCGTGCGTAGCTAGCGGAATAAGTTTGGAAGTAAAGCGGAAAACATGGATATCATGGGCAGCATTATACTTTAATACCCTTAATTGATTTGCCAGATTCTCCCTCGTCAGCCTTCTCAGCCTATTAAGGCGATCAGCCGGAGCCGCTATTTTTAACAGATTAGTAACTGTCACCGTTTTATTTGGTGACCCTTCCATGATATTCAAAGCCATTGCTACATAGCCAAACCGGATCCTCATAATATTCCCTCATTCTTATTGTTTATTTCTCTAGCCTTCCCTATTTCAAGCCTAATATATCCTTTATTTCCTTTATTTGGCCTTTACTCACCGGAATCTCAACACCTGGAGCTCCTTCAACTTTGAGCCAGTAGGTGCCTTTAAACCAGGGCACTACTTCTTGTACTTTGCCCATGTTTACAATATAGCTTTTGTGAACCCGCAAAAGACTAGTGGTTTTTACGCGTTCTTGCATTTCTGTCAAGGTACCATCATAACAGAAATTACCGTTTACCGTTACTACCGATACTCCACCGGCCTGGGCATAGGCATAAATAATATCATCATAAGCAACTAACATGATTTTTCCTTGTTTATCTACCGGCAGCTTGTGTACATTGATTTTGCTTTTCGTCAAGGTTTCGTCAATACGGCTCGCTGCTGCCCGCCATTCGTCAGGCAAATACTTGCGAAGCCGTTCAATAGCCCCCACAACACGATTGCCTTCAAAAGGCTTTAGCACATAATCAACTGCCCCTACTTCGAAAGCTTTGACAGCATATTCATCATAGGCTGTAGCAAAGATAATCAGCGTCTCCGGTAAGATAGCGCGAAGCACGACCGCCGTCTCCAGGCCTGTCATGCCTCGCATCTGAACATCTAAGAAGATGACATCAGGCTTCATCTGAGCAGCCTGACTGATTGCTGCCGGACCGCTATCGGCTTCACCGATAACTTCAATGTTCTTGTATCCTGACAATAAATATTTCAACTCATCTCTGGCAGGTGCTTCATCATCAACAAGCAACGCTTTAAGCATGTTCTTCCACCTCATCAAGCAACCGTTTGGGCAACCGGATGGTTACCGTCGTACCCTGCCCAGGTTGACTGATAATATCCAGTCCCTGACCATACTGCCCGCATAAGCGTTCGTGAACGTTTACAAGTCCGATGCTTTCTCCCGGTGGCTGGCAGAGCGGGTGCCGTCTTGTTAGATCCATACCCACTCCATTATCACTGATGGTAATGTGGATGCTATCGGCTGCTTCTGCTACTTTCAATATAATTTCACCACCATCTTCCTTGGGTTGCAAACCATGTTTTATTGCGTTTTCCACCAAAGGCTGAATGGTAAGCGAAGGGATGAGATATTGCATAGCTGTCTCCTGTATTGATTCCCGGATAGTCAGTTTTTCACCATAGCGGGCTTGTTCAATGGTAAGATAGGCTTCCACTTGTGCCAGTTCTTCTCCTATAGGGATATTATTGCCTGTTTTGTGCAGCGAAAATCGAAACATTGCTCCCAGCTTAATCAGCAGTTCCCGGGCCAGATCAGGTTTGGTTCGTATCAGTGAAGTAATGGTATTGAGCGTATTAAATAAAAAGTGCGGGTTGATTTGCGCCTGCAGTGCTTTTAACTCAGCTCTGGCAGCCAGTTTCGCCTGGCGATCAATTTCCGTAAGCTCCAACTGAGTGGAAAACAGATGAGCCACCCCATCAGCAAAAACGATATCCGCATCACCCACCATATTCCCCCGGGTATAATACAGCTTCAAAGTGCCAATAACCCTGCCGGCCTGTTTTAGCGGCACCACCACCGTACTGGATAGCCGGCAGTGCTCACAGGCGCAGCCTATGTCATCACTATTTTGGGCAATATACATTTCTCCTGAAGCCAATACATAACGGGTGGCCTTGGTAAGTCCTGACTTGCCAGGCATGTGGTGCTGAGCCTCAGCCCCAATAAAAGCTAAGACGTGCTCACTATCCGTAACAGCTACAGCATCATAGCCGCCGGCAGCATAAATAATCCGTGCTGTTTCATGAGCAGAATCATTTGTCAGGCCTTTTCTGAGAAAAGGCAGTGTTTTCGTAGCAATGTCCAGAGCTTTGCGTGATTTTTCGGATCCTACACTTTCTTGCGCATCTTTCGCCGTTTTTATAATCAGCATAAATAATGATAATCCAATTGAATTGACAACAATCATCGGCATGCCAATTTCATTGACTAACAAAATTGCCTGTTCATAAGGTTGAGCAGTTGCAAGGATAATAATCATTTGCATACTTTCTCCGACAACACCTGCCGTAAGCGCCACCCACCATGGTAAGGGCCGGGTAGGATAACAACGATAAAACAGTCCTGCCAAAACCCCTTCGCAAATATTGGCTAATGCACAGGAAAAAGCAGTAAATCCTCCCAATAGATAGCGATGGCCACCGGCAATCAAGCCTGCAACGCCACCCATCAGCGGACCACCAATAAGCCCGGCTGCCATAACACCTACTACTCTGGAGTTTGCCAGTGCATCATTGACGGGAATACCTGCATAAGTACCGACAATACCAATGAGCCCGAAAATGACCGTCAACAACAGTTGCTCCCGACGCTTGGCCTCATAATCAACCAATCGTCGAAATGCCGTTGTATGGGATAATACAAAAGCCAATGTCGCCATAACGCTCATTCGCTCTAATAATTCCACGAGTAGGGACAGCTGCATTTCATTCACCTCTCCAATATACGATACCATCTTTTCAGTCACTATACAATCATTAGGACCCAAGTCCTACGACGTTTCGGTTGTCTAGGACTTTCAACGAATTGCGTTCCTGCTTGCGTAGCTTTATAATTAGAATTGATATAGTAATCTAGAGGTGGTTCTCATGCAACTTTCCTACGTTCAACCTGGAATGGTTCTAACTACTGATATTATGGACGAGCGAGGCAATTTATTGCTGGAAAGCGGCATTACGCTAACTGCCGCCTACATAAACCGATTGAAGCAATTAGGTATTCCGTCTATACATGTGGCAGATCCTATTGCCGAATTACTCAGCCAACCGGCTCTTTCCCCTGCTTTGCGCGATGAACTTGCTCAATGTTTCCGTGCTCTTTTTACCATGAAAACAGCCGAGCTAAGTAATCAAAATCTACGCATTACACAACTAGAGCAAATTAAACAAACAGTAGATAAGGTCATCATCGAAACGGGAAAACGATTACCTTATATTATGAATGTTAAAGTACGCCAACCTAGTGAAGATGAAATACAGCATGGTATCAATGTATGCTTGTTATCCTTGGTTACCGGACTGTACCTGAAAATGCCTCAGCCACTTTTAAAAGACCTCGCTTTAGGAGCATTGTTTCATGATATCGGTAAAACAGCCCTTCCCCTGCAAAGCCCTTCAGTGCCTGAACCCATGCATTTTCATCCGCTGTTTAGCCGTGAGTTGTTGCTCAAAGCCTATGTTAATCCAACAGTAGCCCGCATCGCTGCCGAGCATCATGAACGGTATGACGGCTCAGGCTACCCGTTAGGCTTGTCCGGAAAAAATCTTCATCCTTTATCCCGCCTGGTAGCAATAGCTAATTATTACGACACTTCCATGAACAATGCCGCCCTTACTAATTCATCACGCCAGGAGATTGTCGAGACGATGATGGCTGCCGGTAACACTCTATTTGATCTTAACTCATTACGCGCCTTTTTTCATAGTGTAGCTGTTTTTCCGGTAGGCAGTCTGGTTGAACTCAACACCCATAAGACCGGTTATGTTGTCAAAAACAGTGTTCACTATCCACTTCGCCCAGTGGTGCGTATTTTTGATGACGCAGGCTATAATGATGTTGATCTCATACTAAAACCCAACATTACCATAGCTCAAGTAATAAAAGAATGACTGCAAGCTGTTCTGCCGTCAAGGTGAGGGGAACAGCTTTTTTGGGCCTTCCTTTCTCTATACAAAAAAGCGCTTAGCCTTAAGCGGCAAGCGCTTTTAATCCATGTTTTCCGTCCCGTTACCCTTGATGCTGGCGCCGGTGCGCGTCGTAAATCAGCTTTTTCGCTGAAATTAATACTCCCATCAGTAGCCAGAAAGCTCCGTACATAGTAATCATCGGATAGGTAAGCGTGAAATTAAGCCCCGACAAAGCAAGTAACGGAGCTAATAGGAAAAACCAGGTTGTCAGTCCCGTGCCAATGGCGAAAGCAAAGATACAAAGTGCGGCTAAGCAAGGACTATTGCGGTTAAGTGAGAATTTGCTGCCTTTGTCTCCGACCAATACTAATGAAGCAAGTAATACGACTGCCGCTAAAAATGGTTTAGCAACGACAAAAAGATTTGTTGCATTAGCTAAAAGAGCTTGCCATTGCATACTAAAAATCACCCCCACAAATTTCATTATACTGTTATATATTGGGCGTCAATCCATTTTATGCTAAATTTAGAAATTTGCAAGCAAAAGCATTTTTGCAGCTGGCCAAACATGATGGTATAATTAGGAAAAATCAATAAAAAGATGGTGAATTTATGCTACTAACTGATATTGCCTCCACAATCGCCCGGGAAATGGGCGTTAAATTATTTCAAGTAGAAGCGACCGTTAGCCTGCTTGACGATAGTAATACAGTTCCTTTTATCGCTCGTTACCGAAAAGAAGCCACTGGTGAGCTTGATGAAGAACAAATCCGCACTGTTCAGGAGCGGCTCGGCTACTTGCGTAATTTAGTTAAGCGTCAGGAAGAAATACTGAACACCATTGAAGAACAGGGAAAGTTAACACCTGAATTAGCAGCTGTCATTACCGCCTCAATTAAACTGCAGGACCTGGAAGATCTCTATTTGCCCTATAGACCTAAAAAACGGACTCGCGCTCAGATTGCCAGAGAAAAAGGCTTGCAGCCGTTAGCAGATATCATATTGGATCAGCAAATACAAACCGGTACGCCTTTAGATACAGCCTGTACTTTTGTTAACCCTGAAAAAGAAATTACCACTCCCCAAGAAGCTTTGGCCGGAGCTATTGATATTATTGCTGAAACAGTCAGTGAACGGGCTGATATCCGGGCACTTTTGCGCAAACAGTTGTGGAGTACTGCCGAAATAGCCACTGAATTTGCCGTAGACGAGAGTCAGGCTAAGGAAGTGCTCACGTACAAGGAATATCATGAGCCTGTCAACCGTATGCCCTCTCACCGGATTTTAGCCGTTAACCGGGGTGAAGCCAAAGGCCTGCTTAAGGTACACCTGGTCACCTCCCACGAAGATAACATTGACCGGATTACCAGAGAAGTCGTACTACGATCTTCGATCTTTTCCAACCTGATTCACGAGGCAATTGCCGACGGCTACAAACGCCTGCTTTTCCCGGCCTTGGAACGGGAAGTGCGCAACCAGCTTACTGAGCACGCTGAGAAGCAGGCCATTCGCGTCTTTGGCCTTAACCTGCGCCAACTGCTCTTGCAGCAGCCCTTAGCCGGTCATACCGTTATGGGACTTGATCCGGGGTATCGCACAGGCTGTAAAATGGCTGTCGTCGGCCCTACCGGTACAGTACTGGAGACAAGCACACTATTTCTTACCATGAGTGAAGCTCAAAAGCAGAAAGCTACTGATACAGCCTTAGCTGCCATCCAAAAACACGGTATTACACTAATTGCCATCGGCAATGGCACCGCCTCTTATGAAACAGAGGAATTTACCGCCGCACTCATCAATACTCATAACCTGCCTGTTCATTATGTAATAACGAATGAAGCAGGCGCCTCCGTCTATTCAGCGTCCAAGCTGGCTAAAGACGAATTACCCGATTTGGATGTATCCATTCGAGGTGCCGTTTCAATTGCTCGCCGCGTGCAGGATCCCTTAGCCGAACTGGTAAAAATAGATCCTAAATCCATCGGTGTTGGCCAATATCAGCATGATGTGGACCAAAAAGAGCTGACCAATACACTTTCAACAGTGGTAGAATCAGCCGTTAACCATGTCGGCGTAGAACTAAATACCGCTTCACCGGCTCTACTGCAATATGTGGCCGGCGTCAACTCAGCAGTAGCCAAGAATATTGTTGCTTTTCGCGATTCCAACGGTTCCTTTAAAAATCGTAAACAATTGTTAAAAGTACCTCGCCTTGGACCGTCGGCCTATACCCAGTGTGCCGGCTTCTTACGCCTGCAAACAAGCGACAATCCGCTGGATAATACGCCTGTCCATCCTGAATCCTATCCGCTAGCCCAAAATATTCTCGAAAAACTGGGTTTTACGGTAAATAGCTTAAGCAATAAAGAACAGCTGAAAAGCATTCAACACATTGCCCAACAAGCCGATGTAGCCAAGCTCGCCGCAGAAGCAAATGCCGGCGAACCTACTGTCCGGGATATTCTCGCCGCCCTTGCTAAACCCGGCCGCGATCCCCGGGAGGATTTGCCAGCACCGCTGACTCGTAAAAATGTGGTTAAGCTCTCTGATATCAAACCGGGTACAGTAGTGCGAGGCACTGTCCACAACGTCATTGATTTTGGAGTCTTTGTGGATATCGGCATCAAAATTAACGGCCTTATCCACCGTTCGGAACTTTCCAGTAAACCCTTCCGCCATCCCCTGGATGTCGTCTCTGTTGGTGATATTATTGATGTTCTGGTCATTTCGATAGACGAAGAACGAGGTCGTATCGGTCTCAGTTTAAAACAGTTGCCTAAATAATAAAGAAATCAGCCTGCGAACAATTTGCAGGCTGATTTCTTTTTGCTGCTCAAGGGTATGCTAATTATATGATGTTGGAAAGGAGCTATCTCATGCCCACAGAAGAAAGTTTCTTGCTTACTCAAAGTCTTGGTTTTCCACCGCAGCACCAGACCATTCAACCCGGTATAGAAAAAGAAATGAATCCGCCTCCCTGGGTTATAAAAGAAAGCTATCGTTCGTCCGGTAAATTACATGGCAAAATCGCCCTTATCAGCGGCGGTGACAGCGGCATTGGCCGGGCAGTAGCCCTTGCCTTCGCCCACGAAGGAGCAGACATTGCCATTGTCTATCTCAACGAAGATACCGATGCCCAATATACCAAACAGCTGGTCGAGGCCACCGGCCGCCACTGCCTGACAATGGGCGGCGATATCGGGTATGAAGATTTTTGCCGAGAGATAATCGAGCGCACCATTAAGCAATTTGGCAGCCTTGATATACTGGTGAACAATGCTGCCGAGCAGCATGTTCAAACCCGTCTGGAAGATATAACCGAAACACAGTTAGATCGTACCTTCCGGACTAATATGTACTCTTGTTTTTTTCTGGCTAAGGCAGCGCTGCCATACTTAAAAAACGGCAGTTCCATTATTAACACAGCCTCAGTAACAGCCTACAAAGGCAATGACCAGCTTATCGACTATTCGTCTACCAAAGGAGCAATTGTAGCCTTTACCCGCTCCCTGTCCCAGGCGCTGGTCACGCAGGGCATCCGTGTCAATGGTGTCGCTCCCGGCCCAATTTGGACGCCACTTATTCCTGCTTCCTTCAATGAAGCTCATGTAGCCCAATTCGGATCCGATACTCCAATGAAAAGAGCCGGCCAACCGGCAGAGGTAGCACCTGCCTATGTATTTCTGGCTTCTGATGATTCCTCATACATGACAGGACAGATACTGCATATAAATGGCGGCACAATTGTAAATGGATAAACACGAAGTCCGTACCACTTTTAAAGTGATACGGACTGTTTTTTAGTTGTTTACTTATTCAAATGTTCAGCCTGCATAACAGTAAACGGTTCTTGACTATAGATATGGCCCTGTATAACTGTTAGCAATTCCTCAGCGGCAGTCCTAATCAGCAATAGCTGACCCTTCATTGCGCTGGCAAGTGTTTTGTCTGTTAAGAGCGGTAAATTAATTGACGTATTCAGCAATGCTCCCGTAACAGCAGCAAAGCTGGCTTGCGCACCTACAGCCAGATCACTGATCACTTGCGGGTTTATCCTGCCAAGCAGTGCTTTACCGATCTCTAAGGATTCAAGAGAGCAACGGGCGATATCAAGCGGCACTTCAGCCGCCTGCTTAAGCGCTGCCTGAATGCCTTCCTGACGGTCAGTTTTCTCAGCATCGGACGCCTTAGGCATCCGATATGCCGCCATTACCGCACCAAAGGCAACTGCATCACGATCAATCAATTGCTGCAGTCGGCTATGCACCTTGGCTAGTTCTTGTATTCTTGCCCCTAATAGCTCTTCATGCTCAGCATATTCGGGACGGCCAATTGTGAGGTTAACACTCATTTCAATTAAACTTACTCCTAGTAAACCGGTCAAAGCAGCAGCACTGCCACCGCCAGGTGTCGACGCCTTTGAGGCTAACTGCTGGGCATATTCGTGAATAGATAAAGCGGCAAGCATATACGATCCCTCCGACTGATTAGGAAACTGGGTCTTCACAAAGACCTAGTTTAAATTTATCATTTTTCAAGATAAATTGCACCATCTAATAAGTATTCTTTACATAATTTACACAGTTCTAACAATGAACCTATTCAATGCTGATAATCACAGGATATAGTGACTGTCCGCCGGCATATAATTCCACTTCTATCGTTGGGTACTGCTGGCGCAGTAAGCTGGCCAGATCTTCAGCCTCACCGGCAGTCAAATCATTGCCATAGTACAGACTAATAACCTCGGCTTTAGCTATAAAAAGTTTCTCTGCCAATTTAAGCAATGCTGTTTTTAAATCAATACCCTCAGCAAGCACTTTGCTGTCTACCACTCCAATAAACCGGCCTGCCGGAACCAACTGTCCCTCAACCATGCTGTCACGGACAGCAACCGTTACCCCTGCTGCCTTTATACCGCTTATCCGGGCAGTCATAGCCTCAATATTCTCCGTTATCGCCTTATTAGGATCAAAGGCCAGCAATGCAGCCAATCCTTGCGGGATATTAACAGTAGGTACCACTTCCACCCGATCACCCAGCAGTTTTTTTGC
>Ga0366783_1014_pt1 | contig 39758 bp, 37 predicted proteins | sample TotcelN113001L10_FD_207059 | JGI IMG/M metagenome (GOLD analysis project Ga0366783, IMG submission 207059) | Enriched cells from coal bed in the Powder River Basin, Montana, United States - Total cells N11 rep2 HSBNCT.N11.300.1.L10 ... | reverse complement strand
ACCACGCTGGACGAATACCGCAAGTATGTCGAGAAGGATGCTGCGCTGGAACGCCGTTTCCAGAAGGTCATGGTGGACGAGCCGAGCGTCGAGGACACGGTGGCGATCCTGCGCGGCCTGCAGGACAAGTACGAAGTGCATCACGGCGTGGATATTACCGATCCGGCGATCATTGCCGCCGCCGAGCTTTCGCACCGCTATATTACCGACCGCTTCCTGCCGGACAAGGCTATCGACCTGATAGACGAAGCGGCCTCCAAGATCAAGATCGAGATGGACTCCAAGCCGGAAGTGATGGACAAGCTCGACCGCCGCATCATCCAGCTCAAGATCGAGCGCGAGGCGGTGCGCAAGGAAAAGGACGAGGCCTCGCAGAAGCGGCTGGCGCTGATAGAGGAGGAAATCGCAAGGCTTGAACGCGAGTATGCCGACCTGGACGAGATTCTTAAGTCCGAAAAGGCGAGCGCGCAGGGGAGCACGCACCTGAAGGAAGAAATCGAGAAGGTCCGCCAGCAGATGGAGGAAGCGCGGCGGCAAGGCGATCTCCAGAAGATGTCGGAATTGATGTACGGCAAGCTGCCGGAGTTGGAAAAGGCGCTGGAGGCGCAGAACAAGCGGGATGAGATGGGCGACCAGGCAGCCGGCAAGCCGAGGCTGCTGCGCACGCAGGTCGGCGCGGAGGAAATTGCCGAGGTCGTGTCGCGCGCAACCGGCATTCCGGTGTCGAAAATGATGCAGGGCGAGCGCGAGAAGCTGCTGCACATGGAGGACGAGCTGCACAAGCGCGTGGTAGGGCAGAGCGAGGCCGTGGTCGCCGTATCCGATGCCATCCGCCGCTCGCGCGCAGGGCTTGGCGACCCGAGCCGTCCGTACGGATCGTTCATGTTCCTCGGCCCGACCGGCGTCGGCAAGACCGAGTTGTGCAAGGCGCTGGCCACGTTCCTGTTCGATACCGAGGATTCGATGATCCGCATCGACATGAGCGAATTCATGGAGAAGCATTCCGTCGCGCGTCTGATCGGCGCGCCGCCGGGATACGTCGGCTACGAAGAGGGCGGCTACCTGACCGAGGCCGTCCGCCGCAAGCCGTACAGCGTGATCCTGCTGGATGAAATCGAGAAGGCGCACAACGACGTTTTCAACGTGCTGCTGCAAGTGCTCGACGACGGCCGCATGACCGACGGGCAGGGAAGGACGGTCGATTTCAAGAATACCGTGATCGTGATGACGTCCAACCTGGGCTCGCACATGATCCAGTCCATGGAGGGCAGCGATCCGGCCATGATCAAGGTCGCGGTAATGGACGAAGTACGCCAGCATTTCCGCCCCGAGTTCATCAACCGCGTTGACGAGATCGTCGTGTTCCATGCGCTGGACGAGAAAAACATCGGCGCCATCGCCAAGGTGCAGCTGCGCATCCTGGAGCAGCGCCTGGAGAAGATGGAAATGAAGCTGGAAATATCGGAAAAGGCGCTGCAGAGGATCGCGGAAGCCGGATTCGATCCGCTCTACGGCGCCCGTCCGTTGAAGCGCGCCATCCAGCAGCAGCTCGAGAATCCGCTGTCGAAGCAGATACTCGAAGGCAGGTTCGGCCCGAAGGACGTTATCGCCGTCGACGTGAAGGACGACCGTCTCGTGTTCGAGAAGGCGGGCGGTTAAGTTTCCCTGTCGGGCGCGTAACCGTCAAGGCAAACAAAAACCCTGCAAGCGCACCAGCTTGCAGGGGTTTTTTCGCTCGGAAAATTACAGGCAGTGCGCCTAAGTGCCGTTACGCGTCCTATATCGGCGCGGCATGACGAGTCAGGCATGCCTCCAAGATCAGTCGCTACCGCTCTTTTTCTTCGACATTCGATAGCTGAAGGCCATCAGCGCAAACCAGACCGGCGCGACATACAGGGCTATCCGCGTTTCCGCGTCGAATCCCAGCAGGACGATCACCAGCAGCAGGAAAGCAATAACGAACCAGTTCGAGTACGGCGCGCCCGGCAGCCGGAAGAGCACGGGTTTTGCCAGTCCCTTGGCGACTGCGCGGCGGTAATTGAGATGCGTCCACACAATGATTCCCCAGGTCCACACCGCGCCGACCGTGACCACGCTGGTAACGTAGGTGAAAACTTCTTCCGGCACCAGGTAATTCAGCACCACGCCGATCAGCATGCAGGCGGCGGAGAGCAGAATGGCAGTCGCGGGCACATGGCGCTTGTTGACTTTGCCGAACAGGGCAGGCGCCTGTTTGAATTGCGACAGCGTGTACAGCATTCTTCCTGTGCTGAATATGCCGCTGTTGCAGGAAGATGCCGCTGCGGTGAGGACTACGAAATTGATCAGGCCGCCCGCTGCGGGTATGCCGATCCGGTCGAACACTTGCACGAACGGGCTGGTAGTCTCGTTGAGTTGGTTCCAGGGCACCAGCGACATGAGGATGATCAGTGCGCCGATATAAAAAAACAGGATGCGGTAGGTGATGCCGTTGGTTGCCTGAGGCAGAACTTTTTCCGGGTTTTCCGCTTCGCCCGCCGTTACGCCGATGAGTTCAACGCCGCTGTAGGAAAAACACGCAATCTGTATCGTCATCATGACGCCGGCCAGCCCGATAGGCGAAAAACCGTCGTGCGCCCATAGGTTCGAGAAGCTGGCGGTGGGAGCCAGATCGGTGATGCCGAACATGATGATCGCCAGACCCAGCAATATCATGCCGACGATAGTGACGATCTTGATCAGCGCGAACCAGAACTCAACTTCGCCGAACAGCTTCACCGCAATCAGGTTGATGGCGGTCAGGACGATCAGGGCGCCAAGAGCCGGCATCCACTGCGGAATGTACGGAAACCAATAATGGCAGTAAACGCCGACAGCGGTCAGTTCGGCCATGCCCATGACGACCCACATGAACCAATAGGTCCAGCCGGTGAAAAAACCGGCCCAGGGGCCGATGTATTCTTCCGCATAGGAGGCGAACGAGCCGGCGACAGGGCGGTGGATCAGCAATTCGCCCAGCGCGCGCATCGTGAAAAAGACTGCGATGCCGGCAAACGCATAGCTCAACAGCAACGCGGGCCCGGCGCGGTGAATGGCTTTTGCCGAGCCGAGGAACAGCCCGACGCCGATCGCGCCGCCCAGGGCGATCAACTGGATATGCCGGGGCTTGAGTCCGCGTTTGAGATCCTTCATTTCGTGCCGTTGCTCTTCATCGATCATATCGTCGATGCGGGTCATGTATTGTCTCCTTGAAATTTTGCCGAAGTTTATCACTGCGCAACAGATATGCCCGTACTAATTAGCCTTACCGCATCCATCCATGGATTAATGCAACAAAAAGCGGAACTCCGTGGAGTTCCGCTGGATGATTCTTTGCCGGTCCTTGGTTTTCGATGTAGGAAAATGCAGGCTTTGTGTTGCTGGTTGGACTCGGCTCCCGTTACAGGATATCGCTTGCGTAATCCGCCAGGCGCGAGCGTTCGCCGCGGGCCAGCGTGACGTGGGCGCTATGCTCCCATCCCTTGAAGCGGTCGACGACATAAGTCAGGCCGCTTGAACCTTCGGTAAGGTAGGGGGTGTCTATCTGCGCGAGGTTGCCCAAGCATACTATCTTGGTGCCGGGGCCGGCGCGCGTCACCAGGGTCTTGAGCTGCTTCGGCGTCAGGTTTTGCGCTTCGTCGATGATCAAGAACTTGTCGACGAAAGTGCGTCCGCGCATGAAGTTCAGCGACTTGATCTTGATGCGCGAGCGCACCAGGTCGGAAGTCGCCGCGCGCCCCCATTCGCCGCCTTCGCCGTCGGACTTGTTCAGCACTTCCAGGTTGTCGTCGAGCGCGCCCATCCAGGGAGACATCTTTTCCTCTTCGGTGCCGGGCAGATAGCCGATGTCCTCGCCGACCGGGATCGTCACGCGGGTGATGATGATCTCGTTATAGCGTTTGGTTTCCAGCACCTGCGCCAGGCCGGATGCTAGCGCCAGCAGGGTCTTGCCGGTACCGGCCTGTCCCAGCAGGGTGACGAAATCGCATTCGGGATCCATCAGGATATTGAGCGCGAAATTTTGCTCGCGGTTGCGCGCGGTGGCGCCCCACACGCTGTTTTTCGTATGGCTGAAGTCGCGCAGGGTGCGCAGCACGGCGGTTTTGCCATTCACTTCCTTGACCTGAGCATAGAACGGGGCTGCGCCGTTTGCCGATTCCAGATAGACGAACTGGTTGATCAGCATGGTGGGAACCACGGGGCCGGTTACGCGATAAAAGGTCATGCCGGTGTGGCCCGGATCCTGCCAGGATTCCATGTTCTTGCTGTGCTTGTCCCAGAAATTATCCGGCAATTGCAGAATGCCCGAGTAGAGCAGGTCGGTGTCTTCCAGCACCTGATCGTTGAAATAATCTTCCGCCGCCAATCCAAGGGCTTGCGCCTTGATGCGCATGTTGATGTCCTTGGAGACCAGGACGATGGCCCTGCCGGGCTGTTCAGCCACCAGGGTCTGCACGACGCCAAGGATCTGGTTATCGGCCTTTCCGGCAGGCAGGCCCTGCGGCGCCGCAATCGCCTGCAGCTTGGTCTGGAAGTACAGGCAGCCTTTCGCTTCCTTGTTCCCGAGTTTCGCAAGCGGAATACCGCGCTCGATGATGCCTCCCTCGAGACCGGCCACCAGCATGTCGAGCGTGCGCGTAACCTGCCGCACATTACGCGAGACATCGGACATTCCACGCTTGTGGTCGTCCATCTCTTCCAGCGTAATCATCGGCAGGAAAATATCGTGTTCTTCGAAGCGGAACAGCGCGGTCGGATCGTGCATCAGCACGTTCGTGTCCAGCACGAACAGTTTGGACGAACCTGAATGGCTGGCCGCCCGGCTGACAGGAGACTGGAATCGCGTATCAACCAGCTTCTTCTTGGACGGACGCGGTTTTTCCGGCGTGAACAACGGCGTTGCACTGGCCGGGATTGCTGATTTCTCGGGGACAGGAGCGGCAACCGTTTTTTTCTGAGGAATGGGCGCAGCCGCCGTTTTTTTCTGGGCGACTGCCGCCGCACTCTTTGCAGCCGGTTTCTTTATCGGGGCCGCTTCTCCGGCCGGTCTTGTCGTCCTGGAATCTTGCAGCGAAACAGTATCAGCCGGTTTTGTCGGCATTTTTGGAAGTGGCATCAGAACCTCAATTTATCAAATTTCGGGATAATCGGAATGCGCTTGCCACAGCAGCCACGCATTCAGGACGGGAAACCAGGAATCTCCTATTTGTTGCGGTTAAGCTGTTCCACCGCCTGCAGCACCTCGTCGACATGCCCGGGAACACTCACTTTGCGCCATTCTTTCACCATTCTGCCCGCGGGGTCAATCAGGAATGTGCTGCGTTCAATCCCGCGAACCGGCTTGCCGTACATTTTTTTGCTTTTTATGACATCGAACAGGGCGCAGACCGACTCATCCACGTCGGAAATGAGTGGAAAAGGCAGGTCGAATTTCGTTCTGAAATTGTCGTGGGATTTCAGACTGTCGCGGCTGATGCCGAAGATTTCGGTGTTTGTGTTTTGAAATTCGGCGTACAGGTCGCGGAACCCGATGCTCTGGGCGGTGCAGCCCGGGGTATTGTCTTTCGGATAGAAGTACAGGACGATGTTTTTTCCCTTTTGGGCGGAAAGCGAGAAAGAGGCCGGGCCGGTCATGCCAGCGGAAAAATCAGGCACTGCTTCGTCAAGAGCGGGTGTTTTGTTCAGCAAGGCAATCTCCGGAATACTAGGTGGTTAAAGGGCAGTTGCGAGTAATCTTTCGGTCTGGGGATTCTGCATCATGTCGGCTGCACGATCAATTCGCCTGAGCGTCCGGGCAGTTCGCCCCATTCTATCCTGCAGGCCGGCACAGGCTCGCGCCCGATCTTTTGGTAATACTCCGCCATGGAGACGCATTGGTAGCCCTGCGAGCGCCAGCCCTCGAGCAACGCTTCCAGTACCGGCGCCAGCTTTTGCCCCTCAAGCTCGGCATGCAAGGTGTACACATGGTCGCGCCTGGGTTCGGTCAGTCGGAGCATGGCCTGAGCAATATTGCCGGTATCGACCAGTACGCCCTCAATGCGCCGTCCGAGCATTTCATCCAGCGTGGGCAGGGTGGTCGGCATCTGGATGCAGGACAGCAGCTTGCCGTTAGCCGACAGCCGGTGGGGGCCGGCCGACGGGTTCGCCAGCGAGCCCGATTCGGTCAGCATCGCCCGGCTGTCGGATGCGTACGCAAAACCGAATCCGTCCTCGGCCTCGAATGCATGCTCGTTCATCTGCCAGCCGGCCGCGCCGTGCGTTGTTGGCGCCTCGCCGAAAATCTCGACATACCGGTCGAATGACAACTGCATCGTTTTCTTGGTCCATGCCGCATCGCGTTTGCGCACATTATCCTGCCAGGCTACATGGTCCCAGGTATGGATGCCGCATTCGAAGCCGGCATCCCGCGTCGACCGCATCTCGGCAGCGGCGGATTTGCCGATGTCGGGGCCGGGCAGCAACACGCCGTACATCAGCGTTTTAAGGCCGTAGTGCTCGACGACCGAGGTGCGCGATACCTTGCCGAAGAAACCGGGCCGCAAGGCGCGCTTCATCGCCCGACCGGTATGGTCCGGGCCGAGCGAAAACAGAAATGTGGCGTTGGCCTGGTGTTTTTTCAGCAGGCGCAGCAGATTCGGAACGCCCTCGCGGGTTCCGCGGTAAGTGTCGACATCGACCTTGAGGGCGATCAGTGGCATCGGCAATGTTAAATGGATGGAGCGGCAATCAATCCATCAGCGCGCTTGCTTCGGTCGTCTGGCTGCGGTAGGCATCATAGATCTTGCGCAGCGCATCGGCCATCGTCGAATGCGGCTGCCAGTCCAGTTCCTTGCAGGTATTTTCGATTTTCGGAACCCGGTTCTGCACATCCTGGTAACCGTTCCCATAATAGGCGCCTGACGTCACCTCGAGCAGTTCCACTTTCTTGGCCGAATCGGCAAATTCAGGATATTCCGTGGCGAGCTTGACCATCATGGTAGCCAGTTCGCGAATCGAGAAATTATTGGTTGGGTTGCCGATGTTGTAGATTTTGCCGCTGGCGATCCCGTTCTTGTTATCGATGATCTTCATCAGCGCATCGATACCGTCGGATACGTACGTGAATGCCCGTTTCTGCATGCCGCCGTCCACCAGTGAAATGTTCTCGCCGCGCACGATATGCCCTAGAAACTGGGTAACGACGCGGGAACTGCCTTCCTTCGGCGTATGGATCGAGTCGAGGCCGGAACCGATCCAGTTGAAAGGCCGGAACAGCGTAAAGTTCAGTCCATCCATGCCGTAACCCCAGATCACGCGATCCATCAGTTGCTTGGCGCACGAATAGATCCAGCGCGGCTTGTTGATCGGGCCGCAGACCAGTTCGGACTGCTCAGGGTCGAATTCTTCGTCATGGCACATTCCATAGACTTCGGAAGTCGAGGGAAACACCAGGTGCTTCTTGTATTTGAACGCGGAGCGGACGATCGGCAGGTTGGCCTCGAAGTCCAGTTCGAATACGCGCAGAGGTTCCTTGACATAGGTCGAAGGCGTCGCGATGGCGACCAGCGGCAGGATCACGTCGCATTTCTTGACGTGATACTCGACCCATTCCTTATTGATCGTAATGTCGCCCTCGAAGAAATGCATGCGCTTCTTGTAGTCCTCGTTGTTCAGCAGGTCGCTTATGCGGTTGGACTGCATGTCCATCCCGTAAACCTCCCAGTCGGTGGTTTCCAGAATGCGCTGCGAGAGATGATGGCCGATAAAGCCGTTGACGCCGAGGATGAGAACTTTTTTCATAATGTCGTGGTGATTGCTGATAGTTAATGTATGTCGGTGCGTGTCAGGATGACAGCAGTGCTTGTTGCAATTCGTTTGCCGAAACCGGTTTTCCGTCAACCAGCAGTTCGGAGATGCGCAAAGCGCGCCCGTCGCCGCAGATTCCCAGAATCCGGTTGCCCATGACCGTCAACCCGGGCGGCAGTCCCGGAAACGGCGCATCGTCCAGCCGGGCCTTGCCGATCACGTAGCGAATGCCGGCCACGTCGGTAAAGGCGCCGGGATAGGGCGGGGCGACCGCGCGGTGCAGGTTGTAGACGGTTTGCGCCGGCTGGCTCCAGTCGATGCGCCCGTCCTCCGGCCTGCGGCCGCTGAAATAACTGCCTTTTTCCAACTCGTTCGGCTTGGCGGCCACGGTGCCGTCCAGGATCGACGGCAATGCGCGCCATAGCGTCTGTTCGGCAGCCACGGTCAATTTGCCGAACACTTCATGCGCGGTATCGTCCGGCAGGATCGGCACGGCGGTTTGCTCGACGATCTGGCCGGCATCCGGCTTGACTGTCATTTCATGCAGGGTTGCGCCCGTTTCGTCCTCGCCATGCAGGACAGCCCAGTTTACCGGCGCCCGCCCCCGGTATTTCGGAAGCAGCGAGCCGTGCATGTTATATGCGCCGCGTTTTGCAAGAGCCAGTATCCCTACGGGCAGCAGGTGCCGGTAGTAAAAGCTGAAGATGAAGTCCGGCGCGATTGCCTCTATCCGTTCCCTTAGTTCTGCAGCGTTCGGGTCGGCGGGACGTATAAATGGAATGCCGTATTCATCGCACACGCCGGCAACCGATTCGAACCAGATGGCTTCCGACGGATTGTCCTCGTGCGTGGCGACCAGAGCGACCTCGACTCCTTTTGCCAGCAAGACCTTCAGGCAGCGCACGCCGACGTTATGATAGGCAAAAACGACAGCTTTCACTGTTTGCCCGCCACAGCCGAAATGTCGGTGATTCTGCGCCTGTTTTCAATGCCGCCTTCCTGAAGAATAGCCTCGACCACATATTGGGGGCGTCCGCGCACCTGCTGAAATATGCGGCCCACGTATTCGCCAAGCAACCCGATTCCGAACAGGAGCACTCCGATAAGGAAGAACACGATTGCAAACAGGGTGAATACGCCCTCGGCCTCGGAGCCGAGCAGGAAGCGCCGCACCAGCAACAGGACGACGAGCGCCGCCGAGCCGAAGGAGAGCAGCATTCCCATCATGGAAAACACTTGCAGCGGAACCAGCGAAAAGCCGGTGACCAGGTCGAAGTTCAAGCGAATCAGGCTGTACAGGGAATACTTGGATTCTCCCGCGGACCGCTCTTCATGCTCGACGGTGATTTCGGTCGGCCTGCGCGCGAACGTATAGGCAAGGGCGGGAACAAAGGTATTGACTTCGCCGCACTGGTTGATCATGTCGATCACATTGCGGCCATAGGCGCGCAGCATGTTGCCCTGATCGGTAATCCTGATGCGGGTGATTTTCTCGCGCAGGCGGTTCATTGCCTTGGATGCAATCGTGCGCCATGCCGAATCCTGCCGCTTGCGCCGGATCGAGCCGACGTAATCGTAGCCTTCGCGCATCTTTTCCACCAGCTTGGCGATTTCTTCCGGCGGATTTTGCAGGTCCGCGTCCAGCGTCACGACAATATCGGCGCGGGTGGCCTCGAAACCGGCCAGGATCGCCATGTGCTGGCCGTAGTTGCTGTTCAGCAGCACAACCCGGGTCACATCGGGCCGGGCGCGAAACTGATCGGCCAGGATGGCGGCGGAATTGTCGCGGCTGCCGTCGTTGACGAAGATGATCTCATAAGGCGCGTTCAAGTTGTCGAGCGCGGGATAGAGGCGCGAAAACAGATTCGACAGTGCAGCCGATTCGTTGTAAATGGGGATGACGACGGAAATTTGCGGCTTCATCGCTTTTCGGCTTTATCAATGAAAATGGAATTGACTGATTCAACCACGCGATCGACGTCGTCATTCTGCATTGTCGCAAACATCGGCAACGTAACGATTTGGCGTCCGACACGTTCAGCGACAGGGAACATGTTTTCCCTGAAGCCAAGGTTGCGGTACAGTTGAAGCAGGTGTATCGGCGGATAATGATATCCGGTTCCAATGCGCCGATCCATCATTTCCGACATGAAGCGCGCGCGCGGAAAATGATCGGGCAGCACTATTTGAAACATGTGCCAGTTCGAATTTTCGAAGTCGGCCACCGGCAGTTGCGCCCCGGTTCGCGCCTCGAAACCGGCCCCGAACTTATCGAAGTAATGCCTCGCAAGGCTGCGACGACGCTCTGTGACCGGGTCAATGTGCTTCATCTGCTGCAATCCGATGGCGGCGGAGATATCGGTCATGTTGAATTTTCCGCCGAGAACATCGACTTCCAGCCCGTCAAAGCCGCTGCGCGTGACGCCCTGCAGCCGGTATTTCTCGGCAAGGCGCGCCTCTTCGTCATTGTTCAGCACCATGCAGCCGCCTTCGGCGGTCGTAATGTTCTTGTTGGCCTGAAAACTGAAGGAGACCAGGTCGCCGAACGAACCGATGCGCTTGCCGCGCCATGTGGAACCAATTGCCTGGGCCGCATCTTCAACGACTCGCAGATTGTGCCTGTCGGCTATTTCGTACAACCGATCCATGTCGACCGGCAGGCCGGCAAGATAGACCGGAATGATTGCCTTGGTACGCGGCGTGATTGCCGCTTCCATGCGATCGAGGTCGATGTTGCGCGTAACCGGGTCGATGTCGGCAAATACGGGCGTGGCTCCGACTTCCAGTATCACGTTCGCGGTCGCTACCCACGAGATCGGCGTTGTTATCACCTCGTCGCCCGGTCCGATACCGGCTATGCGGAGCGCGATTTCCATCGTGCAGGTGCCGGAATTGAACGTGCGCACAGGACGGCCGCCAAAATACTCGGATAACAGGGCCTCAAAAGCCTGCACCTTCGGGCCGCTGGTGATCCAACCGGAGCGAAGCACGTCGCCCACGGCGGCGATAGTCGCCTCGTCGATGACGGGTTTGGCGAACGGAATGAACGGAAGGTTGGAAATATCGGTCATTTTATTTTGGATTAAGTGCGAGTTAGCCATGCTACGCCGATAATTATCACGCCGATAGCCAGCATGCGCTGAACCGAGACCGATTCGCCCAGAAAATACCATGCCCCGATTGCGTTTAGGACGTAGCCGAGCGACAGCATCGGATAGGCGATCGTTACATCGACGCGCGACAGTCCGATAATCCAGACGACGACCGAGATCACGTAACAGGCGAGTCCGCCGATGATCGGAGGCTGCATCGCCAGCTTCAGGCCGGTCGGGAGCCAGTTTTCGGCGGTCAGATGGATCGCCCCCACCGCATTGGTGCCCGCCTTGAGCAGCAACTGAGCCGCCGCGTTGAGGAAGACCCCGGTAAAGATAAAGCCGAAAGTGGTTAGATTCATTTTTTGACTTCGTTGGTTATGACGACGCGCCTGCTGTCCCTGGCTATCACGCGCATCGGAACGTTCATTTTTTCCAGTTCCGCGTAAATGGACGGCGAGGTGACGGCAACGGATTTCGGCCCGGCAGTCCATTTCTCAAGGAACAGCGCACGCGTCGGCAGCCACAATTCGGGCTGCTGGCTCAGGCCGTATGACAGTTCGTCCGCGTGTTCGACCATGGTCATGGTCCGGCGCAGGTAGAACGGCAGCGTCTGGTCGTAGCGGCCAAGCGCATACAACGGAGTCGTCAGCGTCAGTTCGGCGTTGATCGCGCCGACAAGAGGCTGGCCGGATGAATTGCGGCCGAGCGGTTCATGCCCCTGCATCAGCACCAGCACAAGAATGAAGCCGGTAATGGCAAGCGAGACAGCAGGCGGATCGGTTTCGTTTCTGCGCATGCGCAATACTAGCAGCGTAAACAGGCCGCCGGCCAGCGCCACGAGCGCAGCCGCGACCACCCAAGGCTGATAGGCTGCGTACAATGGCGCTTCGAGCGGATGCTTTGCCATGGATGCCACCCTGAAGGCAAAGGGCAAACCGACGGCCCCAAGCGCGGCGATCAGCCCTGCGGTCACGATCCAGGTTTTTCGGGAAGCGGTTTCCATGTAGGCGCCGATCAGAAGCGCCAGGGCCGGAAAGACCGGCAGAATGTAGGACGGAAGCTTTGATTTCGAGAAGCTGAAGAAAAGAAAGATGAATATCAACCATACCGCCAGTAGTTTCCGGGGCTGAAAATTCGCGGCGGCTTCGCGCCGGAATCCGCTGGCAAGGCCTTGAAACAGCATGCCTAGCCAGGGCAGGACGCCAACCAGCAACAGCGGTATGAAGTAGTACCAGCCGCCCTCGCGGTGGTGCTCCTTCAGCAGGAAACGCTCGAAGTGCTCATGTATGAAGAAGAAATACGGGAATTCGGGATTCTTGAGCGAAACCAGTATGAACCAGGGCGCTGTGATCAATAAGAAAAGCGCCAGTCCCTTCGCTATATGCAGGCGTTTCCAGATGGCCCAATCCCTTGAGGCGATGGTATACAAGACCAGTACGCCACCCGGCAGCACGATCCCGATCAGCCCCTTCGACAAGACCGCCAGCGCCATGCCGGCCCAGCAGGCCAGCATCCAGTTGCGGCGTTCGGCGGGAGCGGCCGCGTCGCGCTGCGCTATCAGCAGGCTGCATAGCGCGAGCGTCATCATGCACGACAACCCCATATCGAGCGTATTGATGTGCCCGAGCGCAACCCAGTAAAAGCTCGATCCCAGCACCAGCGCCGCCAGAAAGCCGGCATGCGGATTGAACACTTTCCTTGCGGCGACGGCAACCAGGCCGACGCCGGCCAAGCCGCAGAGTCCTGTCCAGAGCCGCGCCTGCCATTCGCCAAGTCCGAACAGGCCGAAGGAGAGGGCGTTCATCCAAGTTTGCAGGGGGGGTTTTTCAAAATACTTGATGCCGTTCAGACGGGTAGTGATCCAGTCGCCGCTGACCAGCATTTCCCGTCCCATTTCCGCATAACGTCCTTCGTCCGTCGGCACCAGCGTGCGCGTACCGAGCACATACAGCCAGACGAGCGCAAAGGCGATGCCCAGGGACAGGATGAATGATCTGGATCTGTATAACGGTGTCATCTACTGCGTTCCAATCTCATGATCAGCATCGGGGAAATACTTGCGAATTTTGGCCTGCGGGATGTTATCAGGATGCTATAGCTTCAGCAAGCAGGCATATCGCCGATGCACCCGGCTGCCATAGCAAACCCGTTCGGTTCAGCCGCTTCAAATTGAGTAAAATGGAATAACGACTTGTTAAAATAAAGTCGCAGGCCAAAGCAACGCGCTTTCGCCAGAACGGCAGTCGAAATGGTATATTGTAGGGGCTAAACTTTATTGCTTCGCTGCAAATAAAAAGGGATGTAAAAATGCGGTCTATTCATAAATCGAAAAAACTGGCCGATGTCTGTTACGACATTCGCGGGCCGGTGCTTGAAAAAGCGCGGCAAATGGAAGAAGAAGGGCAGAAGATCATCAAGCTGAACATCGGCAATGTGGGCGCGTTCGGCTTCGATCCGCCGGACGAAATCGTGCGCGACATGATCAGCAACATGCAGAATGCCGCCAGCTATACCGATTCAAAGGGCCTTTTTGCTCCCCGCAAGGCGATCATGCAGTACACGCAAGAGAAAAAAATCTCCGGCGTGACCATCGACGACATCTATATCGGCAACGGCGCATCCGAACTAATCGTGATGAGCATGAACGCGCTTCTGGACAACGGCGACGAAGTGCTGGTGCCGACGCCCGATTACCCGCTGTGGACCGCGGCAGTATCGCTTTCCGGCGGCAAGCCCGTGCATTACATCTGCGACGAACAGTCCGGCTGGCTGCCGGACATCGACGACATCAAGAAGAAAATTACGCCGCACACCAAGGCTATCGTCGTCATCAACCCGAACAACCCGACCGGCGCGCTCTACCCGGTGGAGATATTGCAGCAGATCGTCGAGGTGGCGCGCCAGCACGAACTGATCGTTTTCGCGGACGAAATATACGACAAGTGCCTGTACGACGAAGAGACGCACATCTCGCTGGCTTCGCTCGCCGACGACGTGCTTTTCATCACGTTCAACGGGCTGTCGAAGAATTACCGTTCCTGCGGCTACCGCGTCGGCTGGATGGTGGTATCCGGCGACAAAAGGCATGCCAAGGATTACATCGAAGGCCTGAACATGCTGTCTTCGATGCGGCTGTGCTCGAATGTGCCGGGCCAGTATGCGATCCAGACCGCGCTCGGAGGCTACCAGAGCATCAACGATCTGGTCGCTCCGGGCGGACGCCTGCGGAAGCAGCGCGATCTGGCGCACAAACTGCTGACAGAGATCCCCGGCGTGACTTGCGTAAAGCCGAAGGCGGCAATGTACATGTTTCCCAAGCTCGACCCGAAAATGTACCCAATCCAGGACGACAAGCAGTTCGCATACGAATTGCTGGCGCAGGAAAAGGTTCTGATCGTGCAGGGAACCGGCTTCAATTGGGTCAACCCGGACCATTTCCGTGTCGTATTCCTGCCCAACTCGGACGACCTGACCAACGCGTTCAGCCGCATCGCCCGCTTCCTCGAAGGCTACCGGAAACGCTACGGCACGACATCATCCGTCTCCGGCAAGGGCAAGATTATTTCTCCCGAATTGCGCATTGCCTGAGACACGTTTATTGAAACAGAATTTGAATAGAAATAATGAAACCAATTAAAGTAGGCCTGCTGGGCATTGGTACTGTCGGTTCCGGCACGTACACCGTATTAAAGCGCAATCAGGAAGAAATCATGGGCCGCGCCGGCCGCGGCATAGAAATAACGATGGTTGCCGACCGCAACGTCGAGCGCGCGCGTGAAATCACGAACGGCGAATGCGAGGTCGTCAGCGACGGCAACTTGGTCATCGCCAATCCCGAAATCGAGATCGTGGTCGAATTGATCGGCGGCTACACCGTTGCGAAAGACTTGGTGCTGAAGGCGATCGCGAACGGCAAGCATGTCGTGACTGCGAACAAAGCACTGCTGGCGGTGCACGGCAACGAGATCTTTCGCGCCGCCCAGGAAAAAGGCGTCATGGTCGCGTTCGAAGCGGCTGTCGCCGGCGGCATTCCGATCATCAAGGCCTTGCGCGAAGGGCTGACTGCAAACCGCATCCAGTGGATTGCCGGCATCATCAACGGCACCACCAACTTCATCCTTTCCGAAATGCGCGACAAGGGGCTTGACTTCGACACCGTGCTGAAGGAGGCGCAGAGGCTCGGCTACGCCGAATCCGACCCGACATTCGACATCGAAGGAATTGACGCGGCCCACAAGGTGACGATCATGTCCGCGATCGCTTTCGGCATTCCGGTACAGTTCGACAAGGCTTACGTGGAGGGCATCACCAAGCTGGAGGCGATCGACATCCGTTACGCGGAACAGCTCGGCTACCGCATCAAGCTGCTCGGCATCACGAAGAAGATGCCGAACGGGATCGAACTGCGCGTGCATCCAACCCTGATTCCGGCCAAGCGCCTGATAGCTAATGTCGAAGGCGCAATGAACGCGGTTCTCGTCAACAGCGACGCCGTCGGCGCGTCGCTGTACTACGGCAAGGGCGCGGGCGCGGAGCCGACGGCCTCCGCCGTGATCGCCGATCTGGTCGATATAACGCGCCTGGCCGCGGCAGACCCGGAGCATCGCGTTCCGCATCTGGCATTCCAGCCCGACGCGATGATGAATACCCCGATCCTGCCGATGTCGGAAGTGACCACCAGCTATTACCTGCGCATGCAGGTCATCGATCAGCCCGGCGTCCTGGCCGACATCACGCGCATACTCGCCGACCTGAAGATTTCGATCGACGCGTTCCTGCAGAAGGAACCGCAGGAGGGCGAGGTCAAGGTGGACATTATCGTACTGACGCATCGCACCCAGGAAAAGAACATCGATGCAGCCATTGCCAAGATCGAGGACCTGAAGACAGTCATGGGCCCGGTAACCAGGATCAGGCTGGAAGAATTGTTGTGATCGAAAGCGACCGGGGATCCAGATAGTTCCCCGAGCCGGCCCTGCGACTTTCAGGCTGCATGCTTTCGGATGCGTTTATGTCGAAAGACAAATTGCGCCTGGGCCCGCATGCAAGAATGCAAGCAAACCGAGGGTTTTTGAGGAGATGCCATGTTCAATAAAATTCTGATTCCGACCGACGGTTCGGATCTTTCCACTGAGGCCGCCCTGAGCGGCATTGCGTTTGCCAAGCAGAATAAATCGGAAGTGATAGCGGTCTACGTTGCCCCCGAATATCAATATCCGATTTACGTCGAGATCATTCCGCCGAGCTATCCGACCGAAGAGGAATACCAGGACTCGATGCGCAAGATCGGCGAGGCCTACCTGAAACCCATTCGGGATGCGGCCGATGAAGCCGGTCTCGTCTATTCCAGCATCATCGTCTTCTCCAACGGCACCGGGCCGAAGATCGCCGCGATTGCGCAGGAAAACAGTTGCGACCTGATTTACATGGGGTCGCACGGACGCACCGGCCTGACCCAGATGCTCCTGGGCAGCGTCACTTCCAAGGTTCTGTCCACCTGCGCCATACCGGTCCTGGTGTACCGCAACAGGAAACGCGAAGATAAGCCTCCCGTTGAAAGATCGGAAGCGGCAGGATTCTGATAAATCCAGGGCGGCGGATACCGGCTGAACGGCGCCGGATTCTTTCGCGCATCGCTCGCATGCAGCCTGGCTTTAAGCGAGCAGGCAAAAAAAATCCCGGATGATTCCGGGATTTTTTTATGAAGCGGAACGCTTTACATCAAGCGTGCTCGCCCAATACTGAAACGGTGACATCCACTACGACGTCTGCGTGGAGAGCGATAGAGACAGGAAAGTCTCCAACAGTCTTCAACGGACCTTGCGGCAGGCGAACCTGCGCTTTGCTGACTTCGAATCCCTGCTTGGTCAAGGCTTCCGAAATATCGAAATTAGTTACCGAACCGAACAAGCGGCCGTCAACACCCGACTTTTGCAGGATCTGAACGGTCATGCCGGCCAGTTTTTCGCCTTGAGCCTGGGCAGCGGCCAGTTTTTCAGCAGCTGCTTTTTCCAGATCAGCGCGCTTTGCCTCGAACTCCGCTACTGCGCTGGCAGTTGCACGGCGTGCCATGCGTTGCGGGATAAGGAAGTTGCGTGCATAGCCGTCCTTGACGCGAACAACTTCGCCGAGGTTGCCGAGGTTGCCTACTTTTTCTAATAAAATAATTTGCATAATTCTCTCCGATATCTGAAGGTGCGTTTGTTGCCGTTACGCCGTGTGCAGGGCAGTGTAGGGCACCAACGCGAGGAAACGAGCGCGCTTGATCGCGGTATCAACCTGGCGCTGGTAATGCGCGCAGGTTCCGGTCAGGCGTGCCGGCATGATCTTGCCGTTTTCCTGAATGAAGTCCTTCAGTGTATCGACGTCCTTGTAGTCAACCTGTTCAACCTTGGCTGCCGTGAAGCGGCAGAATTTCTTGCGCTTGAACAATGGGTTCTGCTGTTTGCGTTTTTCTTTGAGCTTGCTCTTGTCGAATTTTTTACCGAATGCCATTTTTGGCTCCTGTATATGAAGTAATTGTTTATTCAATCCGTGGCGGACGAGAAATCGGTTATATGAAACACAAGGCTTTTGCTGTTTCGGCCCTTGCGTGCCATGAACCCCGAAAAATGATGAATCTCGCCCAACTCCGTCTTGCTGAATCGTCCTGCAATCTCGCCAATCGCAATGGCTGGAATTTCAAACTCGACCAGGCGTTCCATGTTTGCTTCGATCTGTTGCGATCCGTGCAGCAGCTTTGCCGACACGACCGGTATGCCCGCGGGGGTATACCGAATTAATTCTCGCTCGACGATGCTTGCAACAAACTGAAACTGGTTGGCCGGTAGCAGATTCCGCCTCTTGCTATGGGAAATTCAATCAGGCCGAAGCAGCGGGTGTTTCCGAGCGGGTCCTGGGAGCGCTTTCTTCACGCTGCGTCGACTTCATCATCGGCGAAGGAGCTGTTTCCGCTTTCTTCATCTTGACCGTCAAGTGACGCAGGATCGCATCATTGAATTTGAATGAAGTTTCCAGTTCGAGCAAAGTCTCGCCGTCGCATTCGATGTTCATGCAGACGTAGTGGGCTTTGGCGAATTTGTTGATCATGTAAGCCATCTGGCGACGGCCCCAGTCTTCAACACGGTGGATGTTGCCGCCGCGCGTGGTTACGCTGTTCTTGATGCGTTCGATCATCGCGGGAACCTGTTCGCTCTGGTCCGGATGAACAATAAATACTATTTCATAATGACGCATGTATAACTCCTTGTGGTCGGATTAATAATCGCCCACCTCGGCGTCAAGACGAGTGTGGGAAGAGGAAAACCGTCAATTCTACCCCTTGTGCTGATGAATTGCAATGTTTGCATTGCCTGCGTTCGACGCATCCTGCATGGACTTTATGAAGGAAGATGCAAAATATACTTGCATTATGATGGGCTGTATATAATATACTGGGTATATAGACAGCACTTCAACAATCGTGGGGTATTTATAAAATGATAAAGCTAACCGCACGGCAGCAACAGATTTTAACGCTCATCAGCGATGCGATCGAGAATACCGGATTCCCTCCTACCCGGGCCGAGATAGCGTCGGAACTTGGGTTCCGCTCGGCCAATGCGGCCGAGGAACACTTGCAGGCGCTGGCGCGCAAGGGCATGATCGAGATTGCTCCCGGCATCTCGCGCGGCATACGGCTGCGGAATATCAGTCCGGAGCGTCCGGTATTCATCCCTGGCGAAAGGACGCGGCTCGCCGTGCCTCTGGTCGGCAGCGTTGCCGCGGGATCGCCGATCCTGGCCCAGGAACACATCGAATCGATGTATCAACTCGACCCGTCGCTATTCACGGCGTATCCGGACTTCCTGCTGAAAGTGCGGGGCCTGTCGATGCGCGACGCCGGCATTCTGGACGGCGACCTTCTGGCCGTCAAGAAATCGGCAACCGCCAAAAACGGCCAGATCGTGGTTGCGCGGCTTGGAGAGGAAGTGACGGTCAAGCGCTTCAAGAGGACCGGCTCGCAAGTCGAGCTCATTTCCGAGAACCCCGATTTCCCGCCGATACTGGTGCCGTCGAGCAGGGAGGACTTTGCCCTCGAAGGCCTGGTGGTCGGCTTGCTCAGAACCTGGAACTAAGCCGGTCGGCGGGAACGATTTTCAGCGTCCCGTCTTCAGCAGGATCTGTCTCGCAATGCCGCGCAGGATATTGACTTCCTCGACTTCCAGTCCGGCGCGCGCGAACAGCCGCCTCAACCGCGGCATCATTTTCTTCGGCGTATGCGGATTCAGGAATTCAATCCTGGTCAGGGCTTCCTCGAAATGCGCAAAAACGCCCTCGATATCGGCGATGGTCGCCAGTTCGCCGCGAAAGCCGATATCGGTGTCTGGCAGCTTGTCGCCCAACAATGCCATGCGGCATTCGTAAGTCAGAACCTGCACCGCCTGGGCAAGATTAAGCGACGAATAGTCCGGATTGGCGGGAATATTGATCAGCGCATTGCATTTCTCGACAATTTCATTCGGCAATCCGTAGCGTTCGTTGCCGAAAACCAGGGCAGTCGGCCGCCCGGGCGTTGCCGCAAGCTGGCAGGCCAGGGCGCGCGCAGTCAGGATCGGCGGCGAAAATTCGCGCAGGCGCGAAGTGACTGCAGCCGCAAAGCGGCAGCCCTCCAGCGCTTCATCGATCGAACCGACAATGCGGGCTCCTGAGAGAACGTCCAGGGCGCTGCTGGCAAAGGCAATGGCTTCCTCTTGAGAAACTGCATCCGGAAAGCGCGGATTAACCAGCACCAGGTCGGAAAATCCCATGGTTTTCATCGCGCGCGCCGCAGCGCCGATGTTGCCCGGATGGCTGGTTTCAACCAGAACGATGCGCAAAGCTGAGAAAACTGAAGTGTCGGTATTAGGCGTGTTCATTTACAATGGCGGCTTTAATGAAAAAAGTAGTTTAAAAGGCGGAAATTCCAAGTCGGCAAATAGTAACCGTTCCTGTTCTGTTTTATTCTTGTACAGTATCGTCACTTTTGCCCCGGGAACAAAGCCGTCATTTTAACGGAAGCCATATGCACCCAATGCTTAACACCGCGGTCAAGGCAGCTCGTCGAGGCGCCTCGGTCATCAGTCGCGCGTCATTCGATCTCAGCCAGATCCAGGTCACCAACAAGAAACAGAACGACTTCGTCACAGAAGTCGACCAGGCAGCCGAACAGGCGATTATCGAAGTATTGCTGAATGCCTATCCGACCCACGCAATCTTGGCGGAGGAATCCGGAGCGTCGGCCAATCTGCACGACGATAATGAATATGTCTGGATCATCGACCCGCTCGACGGCACCACCAACTTCATCCACGGGTTTCCGCAATATTGCGTGTCGATAGCGCTGCAGCAGCGCGGCGTCATTACGCAGGCGGTGGTATACGACCCCAATCGCAACGATCTGTTTACGGCCACCAAAGGCGGCGGCTCCTTCCTGAACAACAAGCGTCTGCGCGTCACCAAAAAAGACCGCCTTTCCGATTCCCTGATCGGCACCGGTTTTGCCGCACGCGAAAAAAACAAGGAAGCGCTGGAAGAATACATGAAGATGTTCCAGTTGATGACCATGAGCTGCCAGGGATTGCGCCGTCCGGGCTCGGCAGCGCTCGATCTTGCTTATGTCGCAGCCGGCCGCTACGACGGATTTTTCGAGAAGGAACTGCAGCCGTGGGATATAGCGGCCGGTTCACTGCTGATTACCGAAGCCGGAGGCATCGTCGGCAACTTCTCCGGCGAATCCGATTACCTGTACAAGGGGGACGTCATTGCAGGCAGCCCCAAAATCTTTGCGCAGATGATCTCGCTCTTGGGAGCGTTTGCCTGACAAGACTGCCGATCTCCTGTTCCGCCCGGCACGGCAACCTGACGCAGAATCGGGGACAGTCGTGCCGGACGAAGCAGGGAGACAAGGCGCGGCAAATCCGTGATCTCTCCATTCGGTCATAATGTCGGGAAAACTCAAAGCGACAGGATGCTCCTGAATGACTATGCTGCTTGCTTCAACCTGAAGCCCCTGCGGACAAGCTCGAAATGGAATTCCCAAAAACTCTTCATCTCTTCTGCCATGTCGTCGATAATCTCGGCGATATCGGCGTGGGCTGGAGGCTGGCTCGCCAGCTTGCGGCCGAGCATGGCATCCAGGTGGTCTTGTGGCTCGATGATCTGGGCAGCCTGAAGAAGATCTGCTCCGCGCTCGACCCCTTGCAAAGCAAACAGCAAATCCTCGGCGTCACGATACAACGCTGGCGCGACGACTTTGGCGCGGACGAGGCCAACGATGCGGCCGATGTCGTGATCGAAGCGTTCGGTTGCCAGTTGCCGCCGCCATACTTGGAAGCGATGGCGAAAAGATCGGTTGCGCCGGCATGGATTAATCTGGAATACCTGAGCGCGGAAGCTTGGGTCGAAGGCTGCCACCGGCTGGCTTCTCCCCATCCCGTGCTTCCATTGACCAAATACTTCTTCTTTCCAGGCTTCACGGAGAGAACCGGCGGTCTGCTGCTGGAACGGGGCTTGCTGGCGAGGCGAGCGGCTTTTCAGGAGAATCCCGCCGCCATGGCCGATTTCCTGTCGCGTCTCGGCGTGAGTGTTCCGCCGAATGTCCGCAAAGTCTCGCTGTTTTGCTATCCCGATGCGCCGGTGGGGGCGCTGTTCGACGCGTTTGCAGCCGACGCAGGCAACCCGGTACTATGCCTGGTGCCGGAAGGCGTGGCTGCCGCCGCAGTCGGCGAATTCCTGGGCCAACCGGCCAAGGCCGGCGTGTCGGCGGAGCGAGGCGGACTCAGGGTGCATGTGCTTCCCTTCGTCGATCAGGACGATTACGACAAGCTGTTGTGGTCATGCGACATGAACTTCGTGCGCGGCGAGGACTCGTTCGTGCGCGCGCAGTGGGCGGCGCGGCCGTTCGTATGGAACATCTACCCTCAGGAAGAACAGGCTCACCTGATAAAGCTGGACGCGTTTATCAAACTCTACGAAACGGCGCTGCCTGCCGGCCACGGCAAGATCGTCAGCGAGTTCTGGCGGTCATGGAACAGTGGCGGCGGAGCAGGGCGTTCCGAGCGCGGGAAATGGCGCTTGTTTCAGTCGATCCTGCCGGATTTGACGCGGATCGGCCCAAGTTGGGCCTATAAATTGTCTCAAAATGGCGATCTTGCATCTGGCCTGATCCAGTTCATTCGCGGTTTGAGGTAAAATTACAGGTTAATTACTTGCCCTGCTTCCGATGCATGAAAGCGTGCTGCTGACAGGGTCACTATGAATCTTATTTTATTTTTATATAGCTTATGAAAACAGCACAAGAAGTACGCGTAGGTAACGTTGTCATGGTTGGCGGAGAACCGATGGTTGTCCTGCGGACGGAATACACCAAGTCAGGGCGCAACTCATCCGTTTGCAAGATGAAGATGAAGAACCTGTTGACAGGCTCCGGCATGGAAACCGTTTACCGTGCGGACGACAAGTTCGACGTTGTCACGCTGGAAAAGAAGGATGTCACCTATTCCTATTTCGCGGATCCGCTGTACGTCTGGATGGATGCGGACTACAACCAGTATGAAATCGAAAAAGAGAACATGGGCGACGCGCTCAATTATCTGGAAGACGGCATGCCGTGCGAAGTCGTTTTCTACAACGAGAAGGCGATTTCAGTAGAACTGCCGACCACGGTGGTTCGCCAGGTCACTTATACCGAACCTGCCGTCAAGGGCGACACGTCTTCCGGCAAGGTCTTGAAACAGGCGCAAATTGCAACCGGGTTCAGCATTCCCGTTCCGCTGTTCGTCGATCAGGGCGACAAGATCGAGATCGACACCCGCACCGGCGAATACAAAAGCCGCAGCAAGTAATCGCAGGTCAATTTTGTCCGCGGCTGGCCGCGGATGACTTGAAATTGCGGTTTTTCGGGTAAAGCGACGATTCAAAAAAGCGCGGCACTATTTTTAGTGCCGCGCTTTTTATATGGCTGAAACGGTTGAAAGCGATTTCTTCGGCCGCTACTGGAAAATCGTGGTCGGAGCGCATTCCTTTTTGCCGAATCGCGGGAATAAGTCGAGAAATTTGTTGAAGGCCGATTTCTGGGGTTCGACTTCCTCTTTCTCGACGAACTTTCCCAGGGACTTCTGCAATTCAAACAGGCTTTTCGGCCTTTTCAGGGGATCGATTTCAAGACAGGAGCGCAGGATGGCAATCAGTTCGGGGGTGTAGTAACTCTCCAGCTTTTCAAGATGGCTGACAAGCTTGTCGTTCGCCTTGCGCTGGTCAGCCGGTTGCGGCGGCACACCCGCCATGCAGGCGAAAATTGAGGCGCCGAGCGCGTAGATATCTGTCCATGGACCCATGTCGCTGCCCTTCACGTACAGTTCGGGGGGGGGCAAAGCCCGGCGTATACATCGAATTCAGTTTCGGGATATTGGCATTGAACACCTGCCTGGCTGCGCCGAAGTCGAGCAGCAGCGGGGTGCCGGATACGCGCAAATAAATGTTGGCGGGCTTCAGGTCAAGGTGCAGCAGCTTGTTTGCATGGACTTCCCGCAAGCCGTTGATGAGCTGCCCGAACAGGTTGCGGATGACTTTCTCCGACATGAGCGGCCTGGCGCCCTTGTCGCGCCGTATCAGTATGTGTTCCTGCAACGAATGCCCCGACTCGTAAGCCATGACCATGTACACCGTTTCGTTCGCACGGAAAAAATTGACGACGCTGACCACGTTGGGGTGCGCAATGCGAGCCAGAGCGCGGCCTTCTTCGAAAAAGCACTTCAATCCGATGTGAAATACGGGCAGGTTTGCTTGCGGAACCGTCAGGGACAACTCTCCCGGCCGGCGCAAGGCCAGCGCGCTCGGCAGGTATTCCTTGATCGCGACGGCATTGCCATCCTCATCGTAGGCCATGTACACGATACTGAACCCGCCGGACGCAATCTTCTTTACAATGCGGTAGCCTGATATTTCCAGCCCGTCCGGCAAGGGAGAATTATTTTGTGTAGCCATATTTTTCGAGCGCAAGTGTTTGCCAATTGCAATTGTGTGTGTTAATTATAGTTCAGTAAAGCATGAAAGGAGCAGAAGTGGCCGTACGCAGCATGACTGGTTATGCAGTTACAACACATGAGACCGAATCCGGTACTCTTTCCGTAGAACTGAAGAGCGTCAATTCGCGCTTTCTCGACCTGCAGTTCAGGATGAGCGATGAATTGCGCGCGGTCGAACCGGTGCTGCGCGAGGCGATCATGAAGCAGGCCACGCGCGGCAAGATCGAATGCCGCCTCAGTCTTGCGCGCAAGGATGCCTCGGCAATATCGCACGCGCTGAATAGCTCGTTGATGGCTGAACTGGCAAGATGCCAGGATGAGGTTCGGGAACTGTTTCCGAACGCCGAAGCCATGACGGTCAATGAACTGCTGCGCTGGCCCGGCATGCTGGAAGATGCGGGCATTTCGCAGGAATCGCTGCAAGCGGACGTGGTCGCCGCCATGGCCGCCACTGCAACCGCCTTTGCCGAATCCCGGGCGCGGGAAGGCGCGGGACTGGTGGCCATGCTGGTCGAGCGTCTTGACGCCATGACGGTGATAGTGGAGCGGATCAAGCCGATCATCCCTTTGGTGGTTGCGCAATTCCAGCAGAAATCGATCGAACGGCTGCAGGAAGCGCTCGGCCTTGCCGACCGGGAAGGGTTGCCGGCGGTCCAGGTCATTTCACGCGAGGAAATACTGGAACGCATACGTCAGGAAGTGACCCTTTACGGCATACGCATCGACGTGGCGGAAGAGTTGACGCGCATGGCGATCCATATCGAAGAAACCCGCCAGATTCTAAAAAACGGCGGCGCTGTCGGAAAAAGGCTGGATTTCATGCTGCAGGAGCTGAACCGCGAGGCCAATACGCTGGGTTCCAAGGCAACCGCCAAGGAACTTTCGGACGCATCGATGCAACTCAAGCTGCTGATCGAACAAATGCGGGAGCAGGTTCAGAATCTGGAATAAGCCGCGGCAAGGCTTCAAGGCGCGTAGCATTAAAAAGGGTCGGCGATTGATAGCCCGACCCTTTTCAATTTTGCCGTTCCATGAATGCCGGGCGGTCAGGGGGATGCGGTTTGGGATTTTCCTTCGAACGGAATAAAAAGGAGAGGGCAGCCGGGTTTCAATTGCTTCCCGCGTCCTGTTGTGCCTGGAATAATAGCCGTTCCCTAGCCGGCCTTCTGGCGCTCGTACTCCTTTCTTTTCATGTCTAGATACTGCTGCTGCGTAATTTCGTGCAATTGGGGGGCGTATTGCTCGGTCGACCTGAACCATTCCCGCAGCCGTCTTTCAAGTTGCTCGTTCGCCGGAGCATTGATGGATTTCAGGTAGGCATCGATCGCAAGGTAATAGCGCATGGTATTGCGTTCCATCGCACCCCTGAGGCCCCCAACGTGAAGAGGTTTGCCGCTTTCATCTTCGCCCTCGACCGTAAATCCAATCTTGCTGCTTCCAAGTGTGCCCAGATAGGTCTGCATGGCCACTTTTGCCATGAGACCGTAGCTGTACGAATATTTGACATGGATGAAAGACCGGTTCGCGCCTAAAGGTATGGCCTCCAGCATGATTCGGTAATTCGACGTTCCCAGCGGACCGGCATTTGCCGTCATAAGCGCCTCCATATAATCGGGGGTCGCTTCAGCCAGCCGAAACTGGTAATCGATTCGATAGGCATCTTCCAGTGCCTGAGGCGTCTTTTTGCCCGCATATACGGTCATTACGTTTCCGCTCGTCCCTTGCGCGGCGCTGCAGTACTTGACGTTCAGGTGCAGGAAAAGGATCTCGCACCAGTTCGCGGCTTGACTGAGCGCACTTCTTGTCGTCTTGAACGGATAGTTGACGACGCTGTATACGTCTCCCTCCACATCCTCAGCCGTCTGCTTCGAATCGAGATAGACCGGTCGGTTGAACTGGTTGCTCTTCAGTTGTCCCTGCAGCAACTGATACTTTGATTGCAACGTGGCAGCCGCGTTTTTTCCGGTTGACTGAGCCTGAACGGATATGGCACAGGCAAGCAGTGAAACTGCAAATAACAGCCTTACAAGGAATTTGTTCATCATTTCTCGCGCCTCTCAGGCAGATATTGGAAAACTCATGTCCGAATTTTATCTTACCCCGCGCGGACCTGTTTTTTCTGAGTTATGGCAAATCGGTTTCAAAAAGGGTCGGCAACTGTATCGGTCCCGGCAGGATGGAAGCGCACAAATAAAATTTATGATTTCCTTCAATAGCCGGTTGTTTAGTCTACCCGGGAAATAGTCAGGTTGACATTAGACAACGGCAAACCCTGGTGAATCCGTATATTTTTCTCATCAAGCCGCATTTGCCGCCTCATTGCAATAAGGGCAATCGTGAATTGACGGAGAAAAATGGATTCTACATCTTCGCCCAGGAGTTTAAATGCAGCCCCATCCAAAACTTCCCGACTTCGACACATTGATGAGACTGTCTCGGCAGGACCCGAATGCCTACGAGACATTCAGAACGCAACTGCTGGCCGATGCGATCGCAGATTGCCCCCCTCGGCACCAGAAAAGCATGCAGCAGGTCTTGATGCGAATAGAAATGGCCCGGCAAGCGGCCTCGACGCCGCTTGAAGCGCTCGTTTTCGCAACGCGGCTGATGAGCGAATCCATGAACGAGCTCAACGACGCGCTCCATCAGTTGCAGGATGAACTGGCAAATCTGCATGGTCTGCTGGTCCTGGACCGTATCAGTAACAACAGCAGGGGAGCGCGGCCTCGGCAGATGCGCGGCGGCGAGACGCACGGGACTTGAAAAGCTGTCCGGGTCAGGCCCGGGCCTTTGTACAAAAAGTTCCATTTTTTATTGTCTGGTTAACCTATATCAAACGCGTGGTTGGCAATTTAACAATAATTACATTTATTGTTAAATTTATAATTTTTATACGCGCGTTAGTCTTTATTGAGACCGACATCCTCCTTTCTGCTTCTCTTGCGGGTCGCAGTCAATACCCGAATTCCAATTTCAAACTTTGCCCATGAATGAAGACAAGACAATACTGGTAACCGGCGCGTCCGGCTATATCGGCTCCCACACCTGCGTTGAACTGCTATCGGCCGGCTATGAAGTCATAGCGGTGGATAACTTCAGCAACAGCTCGCGTGAGTCCATTGCGCGCGTTAAAAAAATCACGGGCAAAGAGATGCCTTTTCATGAACTCGATGTCCGGGACCGGGCGGCGCTGGATGCCGTATTGGGTAAGCATGCGATCGATGCCGCCATTCATTTTGCCGGGCTAAAGGCCGTGGGCGAGTCGGTCGAGCAGCCTCTGCGCTATTTCGAAAATAACGTGAGCGGAACCCTCACTTTGCTGCAGGCGCTTGCGGACGTGGGCGTGATGAACTTCGTGTTCAGTTCTTCGGCAACGGTTTACGGCGATCCTGAATGCGTTCCCATTCCGGAAACGGCGCGTCTTTGCGTCACGAATCCATACGGTGGATCCAAGCTCATGGTGGAGCAGGTCCTGAACGACCTGCTAAAATCAGACAGCGCCTGGGCGATTGGAACCCTGCGCTATTTCAATCCGGCGGGAGCTCATCCGAGCGGCCTGATAGGGGAGGATCCGCGCGGCGTGCCGAACAACCTGATGCCGTATGTGGCGCAGGTCGCGGTAGGCAGGCGCGACCGGCTGTTGGTGTTCGGCAACGATTATCCGACGCCGGACGGAACCGGCGTGCGCGACTATATTCATGTGATGGATCTGGCGCGCGGGCATGTCGATGCGCTCTCGCACCTGTTCGCATCGAAAGAGAGCTTTACCGTCAACCTCGGCACCGGCATCGGCTATAGCGTGCTGGAAATGGTGAAGGCGTTCGAGAAAGCCAGTGGACGGCTGGTGCCTTATGAAATTATCGAACGACGGCCCGGCGATATAGCCACCTGTTACGCCGACCCCACGCTCGCGAAGAAGTTGCTGGGCTGGCAGGCCAAGCTGGGGCTGGACGAAATGTGCTCAGACCACTGGCGCTGGCAAAGCATGAATCCGAATGGCTTCGGCGCATAAAGTCGCTTTTGTTACCGGCATCACCGGACAGGACGGGTCCTATCTGGCCGAATTTTTGCTTGCGAAGGGATATGAAGTTCACGGCCTCAAGCGCCGCGCATCGCTGTTCAATACCGACCGCATCGATCATCTTTGTCAGGATCAGCAGGTCCCCGATCGTCGGCTGATCCTTCATTATGGCGACCTGAGCGACACATCCGCACTGGTCGCCATTCTTCAGATAGTGCAACCGGACGAAGTCTACAATCTCGGCGCCATGAGCCACGTGGCGGTTTCCTTCCAGATGCCGGAATACACCGCCGATATCGATGGAATAGGGGCTTTGCGGCTTCTTGAAGCGATCCGCCTCCTTGGACTGGAAAAGAAGACCCGCTTTTACCAGGCGTCCACTTCCGAACTGTACGGATTGACGCAACGAGCGCCGCAAAACGAGACAACGCCGTTTTATCCCCGCAGCCCGTATGCGGCCGCCAAACTTTACGCGTACTGGATAACCATCAACTACCGCGAAGCCTACGGCATGTATGCCTGCAACGGCATCCTTTTCAACCACGAATCGCCGCGCCGCGGAGAACATTTCGTGTCGCGCAAGATTACTCGCGGTCTGGCGCGTATAGCTCATGGAATGGAACAGACCCTCGTTCTCGGCAATCTGGACGCATGCAGAGACTGGGGGCATGCGCGTGATTATGCGCAATTGCAATGGCTGATGCTGCAGCAGGACAAGCCGGATGACTATGTTGTTGCAAGCGGCAAACAAAATTCGGTGCGCCGGTTTGTCGAACTTGCCGCAAGCGAACTGGGAATAGCGATAGAGTGGTACGGAAACGGCATTCTGGAAAAAGGGGTGATATCGACAATTACCGGAAACAAGGCGCCCGCGCTACGTCCCGGACGTAGGATCGTGTCGGTTGATCCGGCTTATTATCGGCCGACGGAAGTGCCATCCTTGCTAGGAGACGCAGCCAAGGCGCACCTCCAGTTGGGCTGGACTCCCGCTACGACATTTGCCGGAATGGTGCGCGAAATGATCTGGCACGATTTGATCGACGTGCGCCGCGACAAGCTATTAGCCCGCGAACGCTTTCAATACGAGGTATCGGGCAAATTTAATTAATTTAATTAATTTAATAATCAATTCATTAAATGAATGTATTAATGTAATTTATCTTATATCTTGCGCACACGGCATTGCCGGCCGATCCCACTTTGCAGCGGGAAAGGCCGGCTCCGGCTCCTTGAATACCGAGCCTGTTTGAAGGTTCGGACTAACGCGGCGCTGTTTCTGCTACGAAAATCTCCACGCGGCGGTTCCTTGCGCGATTGGCTGCTGAATTATTGTCAACCAGCGGCTCCCTCGAGCCGCGTCCGTCAACCGCGATCCGGTTGGCTGCAACGCCCCGGCTGGTCAGATAATCGCGCACGCTCATGGCGCGGTTGCGAGACAGCGGTTCATTGATCGCGTCGGAACCGGTATTGTCGGTATGCCCGATGATCGTGACATTAGTGGCCGGATTTTCGTTCAGGCTGGCTGCGAAACGATCAAGAATCGGCCGCAGATTCGGTGAAAGGTCGGCCCTGCCGGTGGCAAACGAAATGTCGCTCGGAATTTCCACCTTCAGGCGGTTGTCTGGAGTCTGGGTAACCTGAACGCCCGTGCCTTGCGTTGCCTGCTGCATGGCCAGCTTCTGGTTTTCCATTCTCTTGGACCATATATTGCCGACGGCAGCTCCTGCGAGGCCCCCGATAGCCGCACCGCCCAGCGCGCGTTTTCCGCCGCCGCCGCCAGTGGCTGCTCCAAGCGCAGCACCCGCCAGAGCGCCGACACCGGCGCCGGTGGCTGTGCCCCTCTGGGTTTCGCTCATCTGCGGCATGTTTGAACATCCGGCCATTGCCAAAGTGACGATTAATGCCGATACGGTAATTTTGCTACGCATGATGAATCTCCTTTTCATATTTAGAATCTTGCCTTGGCACGAGGTTTTGAGCATGGCCTTGCTACTTGTTCTTGCGAGCTTTGCTGATGGATACCCCTTTACCCGTAATCAATCCCTGCGGTTTTCCCGAGCCGAATAATCGGCGAGATAGCGCCTGATCTTGATTGTTTCGTCATCGTATGCCTCTTCATGCTCTCCAATATTGATTCTTTGCAAACTATGGTCGGCTATATTCAATACCATGTAAGCCAAGATAAACCTGAATCGGGCTGTTTCTATTTCGGAAGCAAGTTTGAGGTTTTCACGGATGACGGACGCGAAACCGGGCGGCACGAATGCAACAGAACAGTGCGTCAGCAACTGAAACTGCGCCAAAGAAAACCTTGTACCGAAAGCTTCAGCCAGTCTTCCTGATCGGGATTAGTCAATCGCTCTTGATGAAATGGAACATGGCTGATGCCATGTAATTATTTATACTATAAATATTCCAATAAAAACAAAGCGTAATAACATAATCATCATGCAAAACATCAACAGCAAGCGTATCTATGTAGCAGGTCACAACGGCATGGTTGGGTCGGCCATTGTTCGGTTTCTGCTCAAACGGGGGCAGGGGAAAATCATCAGCCGCAGCCACGATGAACTGGACTTGATCGACCAGGCCCAGGTAAGGGAGTTCTTCTCTTCGGAGCGCATCGACGAAGTCTATCTCGCGGCCGCCAGGGTGGGCGGGATCCACGCGAACAATACCTATCCGGCGGAGTTCATCTATCAGAACCTGATGATCGAAGCCAACATCGTTCACGAAGCTTACCGGGCAGGGGTGAAAAGGCTGCTTTTTCTGGGGTCGTCCTGCATCTATCCCAGAATGGCCGAACAGCCCATGAACGAAGAATGCCTGCTTACCGGCAAACTGGAGCCGACCAACGAACCGTATGCCATCGCCAAGATCGCCGGCATCAAGCTGTGCGAAAGCTATAACCGCCAGTACGGCAGCGACTACCGCAGTGTTATGCCCACCAACCTGTATGGCCCCGGCGACAACTACCATCCGGAAAACAGCCATGTGATCCCAGCCTTGATCAGGCGCTTTCACGAAGCGAAGGAAAGCAATGCGGCGTCTGTCGAGATCTGGGGCAGCGGCACGCCGAGGCGCGAGTTTCTGTACGTGGACGACATGGCCGCAGCCTGCGTGCATGTGATGGATCTGGAGCGTTCGATTTACGACGCGCATACCGAGCCCATGCAGTCGCACATCAATGTCGGGACTGGAGCGGACATCACGATTCGGGAGTTGGCCGCACTGATCGGCAAGGTGGTCGGCTATGAGGGACGGATTGAATACGATGCGACCAAGCCGGACGGAACTCCCAAAAAGCTGCTGTCCGTCGACCGGCTCAATTCATTGGGTTGGACGGCGAATACCGCACTGCAGGACGGCCTGGGGAAAGCGTACGCGGCATATGTTGCGTCAATTCGGGAGCCGGCCAGGCGCCATGCCTGAAAAATGACGTGCCGGAGATCGGGAGCGCTCCTCGAATCATTCCCTCATGCCGGAAAGCATAAAGCGCCCGGCAATCAGCCCATGCGCTTTTTCCGGTTTCAGATGACGCTGCCGATTGCGTCCACGACCCGGTCGATGTTGTGCCGGTTGAGCGCGGCGACGCAGATACGGCCGGTATCGATGGTGTATACCGAGAATTCATTGCGCAGGCGCTCGACCTGGCTCTTGGTCAGGCCGGAGTAGGAGAACATGCCGTTCTGCCGTATGACGAAATCGAAATTGCGAGCCTGATTTTTCGCGTGCAGCTTGTCGACCAGAAGATGGCGCATTTCGCGGATTCGTGTCCGCATGCCGGAGAGCTCGTCTTCCCATACCCTGTGCAGATCGGGGCTGGACAGGACGGTCGCGACGACTTGGGCGCCATGCGTGGCCGGATTGGAGTAATTGGTTCGGATAACGCGTTTGAGCTGGGAAACGATGCGAGCCGTTTCTTCTTCCGTCGAGCCGATGACGCTGAGCGCGCCGACGCGCTCGCCGTAGAGTGAAAACGATTTCGAGAACGAGTTCGAGACCAGCAGCGGTCCGCCTGCCTCGGCAAAGCGGCGCACGATCCTGCCGTCCGCCTCGACGCCGTCGGCAAAGCCCTGATAGGCCATGTCGAGGAAGGGAATCAGGCCGCGCTCGTTGATGAGCGGAATAAGCTCGCCCCATTGTGCATCGCTCAGGTCGGCTCCGGTCGGGTTGTGGCAGCACGCGTGCAGCAGCACGATCGAGCCGGACGGTATCGATTTGAGCGTATCGAGCATGCCCGCGAAGTTGACGCCGTATCTGGCCGCATCGTAATACGGATAGGTATTGACCTTGAACCCGGCGGCCTCGAACAAGGCGCGGTGGTTTTCCCAGCTCGGATCGCTGATCCATACCTGCGATTCAGGTGCAAAGCGCTTCAGGAAATCCGCGCCGATTCTCAGCGCTCCGGTTCCGCCGACGGCCTGTACCGTAGCGACGCGTTTTTCTTTCACGGCGCTGCTGCTGGCGCCGAACACCATGTCCTGAACCGCCCGGTTGTAGGCGGCCAGTCCGTCGATAGGCAGGTAAGTGCGCGGCGAGGCTCTTACGATCATCTCCGCTTCGGCCTGCCGCACGCACTGCAGCAGGGGCACCTTGCCGTTTTCATCGTAATAAACGCCGACGCCGAGGTTGATCTTGTTCGGGTTCGGATCCGCGTTGTATGCCTCGGTAATGCCGAGTATCGGATCGCGCGGCGCCATTGGAATGGCGGAGAAAGGGCTGGCCGGAAGAGATTTAGTCATCGTGTTACCATGTAATGTTTGCTGCAAGGCGCAACCCGCAGTGCAGTTGAGCGAGCGCGAAGGATGGTTACCCCCCATCCTGATGCACCAAGCATATTATCAAAGGACGGAGCAAAATGGCTGAATTATCGGTAATTTCATCCAAAAAAGATGACGACGAGATCGTTACCTTCCCTAATTCCCCGTTTCAACTGCATCAACCCTTTCAACCTGCCGGCGACCAGCCGGAAGCGATTGACAAGCTGGTGGAGGGGATCGAAGACGGCTTGTCGTACCAGACCCTGCTGGGCGTGACCGGCTCCGGCAAGACATTCACCATGGCCAACGTGATTGCGCGCATGGGCCGGCCGGCGATCGTATTCGCGCCGAACAAGACGCTGGCTGCGCAGCTTTACAGCGAGTTCCGCGAGTTCTTTCCGGACAATGCGGTTGAATACTTCGTCAGCTATTACGACTATTACCAGCCTGAAGCCTACGTGCCCCAACGCGACCTGTTCATCGAGAAGGACTCGGCGATCAACGAGCACATAGAGCAGATGCGCCTGTCGTGCACCAAGTCGCTGATGGAACGTCGGGACGTGGTGATCGTCGCCACCGTGTCGGCCATCTACGGCATCGGCAATCCGAACGAGTACCACCAGATGATCCTGACCCTGCGCGTCAAGGACAGGGTCAGCCAGCGCGACCTGATTTCGCGCCTGATCCAGATGCAGTACACGCGCAATGAAATCGACTTCGGCCGCGGCACTTTCCGCGTGCGCGGCGACACCATCGACATCTTTCCGGCCGAACATGCGGAACACGCGCTGCGCGTCGAAATGTTCGACGACGAAATCGAGAGCATGCAGTTCTTCGATCCGCTGACCGGCAAGGTAATCCAGAAAATCCCGCGTTTCACGGTCTACCCCGGCTCGCATTACGTGACGCCGAGGGAAACCGTGCTGCGCGCGATCGAGGCGATCAAGGTCGAACTGCGCGAGCGGGCGGAATTTTTCCGCAGCAGCAATAAGTACATCGAAGAACAACGGATCGAACAGCGCACCCGTTTCGACCTGGAGATGATGCAGGAAATCGGCTTCACCAAGGGCATCGAGAACTACTCGCGCCACCTTAGCGGCGCCAAGCCGGGCGAACCGCCGCCGACGCTGGTCGATTACCTGCCCAAGGATGCGCTGCTGTTCCTGGATGAATCGCATGTGATGATGGGCCAGTTGAACGGCATGTACAACGGCGACCGGGCCCGCAAGACCAACCTGGTCGATTACGGCTTCCGGCTTCCTTCCGCACTCGACAACCGGCCGCTGCGATTCGACGAGTTTGAAAGCAAGATGCGGCAGACCATATTCGTTTCCGCGACGCCCGCCGTCTACGAGATGGCGCACTCGGGCCAAGTGGTTGAACAGGTGGCGCGCCCGACCGGGCTGGTCGATCCCGAGATCGAAGTACGGCCCGCCAGTTCGCAGGTCGACGATCTGCTTTCGGAAATACGCATCAGGGTAGAGAAGGGCGAGCGCGTCCTGGTGACCACGCTGACCAAGCGCATGTCCGAACAGCTTACCGATTACTTGGGAGAAAACGGCGTCAAGGTGCGCTATCTGCACAGCGACATCGACACGGTCGAGCGCGTCGAGATCCTGCGCGACTTGCGGCTCGGCACATTCGATGTCCTGGTCGGCATCAACCTGCTGCGCGAAGGGCTTGACATACCCGAAGTGTCGCTCGTCGCCATTCTTGATGCGGACAAGGAAGGCTTCCTGCGTTCCGAGCGCAGCCTGATCCAGACCATCGGACGCGCAGCGCGCCACCTGAGCGGCAAGGCCATCCTTTACGGAGACAGGGTAACCGATTCGATGAAGCGCGCAATCGACGAAACCGAACGGCGCCGCACCAAGCAGATCGCGTTCAACAAGGCCAACAACATTACGCCGACCGGCATCATGAAGGAAATCCGCGACCTGATCGACGGCGTATTCCATCCTCAGGATTCCAAGCAGGAACTGCAGGTTTCCCAGGAAACGGCTCACTACGACACCATGAGCGAGAAACAGGTCAGCAAGGAAATCAAGCGGCTGGAGAAGCTTATGCTGGAGCACGCCAAGAACTTGGAATTCGAAAAGGCAGGGCAGATGCGCGACCAACTCCGGGTACTGAAGGAGCAGGTATTCGGCGCGGCGCTTCCCGACAATATCGTCGCGCTGTGGAAGAAGAAGTAAGCGACGTAGCGGAGTGAAGCCGAAAAAGGGGAAGCGCGCAGGCGCTTTCCCTTTTTTATTGATCGCCGCTTGCGCGATAATATCGCGCAAGCAAATGCAAAGTCACGGTTTCATGTGGATTCAGGAGCAAAACGTTTTTCCGTCACCCTGCTAGAATGTTTGCAGACCAGTCCTCATTCGACCCTGATCCAGATTCCGGATGCCAGCATACAAGGAGACCATCATGTCCGATTCCCTGCATGTAGTATGTCCCCATTGCAGTACGGTCAACCGCATCCCTCGAACCAAGCTTGGATCAAAACCGGTCTGCGGAAACTGCAAGAATGATATTTTCTCGGCGCAGCCGCTGGAGAGCAGCGGCGAACAATTCGTGAAGCACATCACGCGCAACGATATTCCGGTGCTGGTGGATTTCTGGGCGCCGTGGTGCGGCCCCTGCAAGATGATGGCTCCGTCCTTCGCGCAGGCCGCTCAGCGGCTGGAGCCGGGAATCCGTCTGATCAAAGTCAATACCGAGAACGAGCAGCATATTGCCGGGCAATATGCGATCCGCAGCATTCCCACAATGGTGCTGTTCAAAAACGGCAAGGAAGTGGCGCGTCAGTCCGGCGCCATGAATGCGGAAGGCATCGTCGCATGGGCTGACTCCAAGTCTGCCTGAAACGCGCTGAACAGCTTGTGGCAGGTTACAGGCCGGGAGCGCTTTCGGGATGAACCGGACCGATGTGGCGGTGCAGTCTCCCTCAGCCTGCGTGCCGGTCTTTAGTGAATCCCGGCATGTACCTCTTCAGTTTTCCACACAATCTCTTCAAGACAGATGACCATCTGCTTTGCCCTCAGCAAGACTCGCGCACCACGTCCACATCCAGACACGATTCAGCAAGATTGAGCTCTACCGCATAGCCATGCACGCAATCGACGGCAGGGATTTCAACGATCACCTCGCCGTCGTTTATATCGGCGCACGCCGCCGCATCCGCCGCCCACGCCGACAAGGCGCTATCTGTGGTCGCCTCTTCCGGGCGTTTGTGGTTTTCGAGCAGAAACTGCTTGATGACTTCCACGCCCGCCGGGTTTACCTGATAAATTTTGAATCCCATCTTTTTCTCCTGTAGTGTTCCGCCGAAACGGGACTGTATATTACGCATACGTCGATGTTGCCGCGCACCCGATAACCGGGTCTGCCTGGCAAACGGCATTTTGCACGAGCGCGATATGCAAGTTGGCAGCGCCAATCTGAATTAACGACTATTTTATGATTAATGTCACCCGATACAAAGCATTCATTCCTGCGCAGGCTGCAGAGGCGGACTTTGGATCCGTAGCGGCGATTTCACTGCCTCATGCAAGAGGGACAGGGCGGCTTTTTCAGAGTCTCTGCATGGAGGAAGGCTGGAGCGATAAACCATAACGCGCTGTTTCCATCCCAGGCCGAGGAACTGCAATCGTGGCTATTAAGATTCGCCGGTTATCGTTCCAGTAGATTTTTTTCAGTAAAAGTTACTATACTGTTACTGACTGGTATCATAATAAGAGCGTGGATGATAGAGGCAACCGGAATTGCGGATGCAGGCGGGCTTGGGATCAGTCAAGCGCCGGCAAGTCCATAATTGGTATGATGCCATTAGTGCGCTTTATACAGAGTCGGCCGAGAACCGGCGAAGTGGAAATCGTATGAAAACCAGTAGCAACCAGCCGTAAAAAGTGTGTGAATTTCCTTAACGTGTTCGGAAGATAAAACCTTGGATTGATTATGGAACCCAAAGAACCTCTCAGAGAAGAAGAGATACTTGAGCAATACAAGATGCGGCAAAAGGAATCCGATTCCGTAAGGGCCTGGAGCAAGGAATACACAACCGAAGACATCCTGAACATCTATCTGGAAAAATCGGGTTATCCTGCAAGCCGCCCTAAAGCCCAACGATTGATCGTGCCGATCAAAGAAGCTATCGAAGAACAAGGGATACTTGAGCAATACAAGATGCGGCAAAAGGAATCCGATTCCGTAAGGGCCTGGAGCAAGGAATACGGGGCCGAAGACATCCTGAACATGTACCTGGAGAAATCGGGCTATCCCACTTGCCGGGCTGCATAAGAGAACGGCGGGGCTGCATGGCGCATGCATGATTGCCGCAGCATAGCTCGGCAGCCGCCATCTTTGCTTTTCTTCAGTATATAGATTACTCGCGCTTCCATTCCGTGAAGCGGCCTTTTCCATTTCCGGTTATTCCCAAGCATTTCGGCATCGCCGAATTCCCGTTTCCCGCTGACATCCGCCATGGTCGGCACTCAAGCCAGCCCCAGACTGAACGTGCGCATTGAAATGGATGCGTGGTCGATGCCTTCGTATTCGAAACGCAACGTATCCTTGTCATCCGCCGCGCCAAGCGCATAAAGAAGCGGATACCAATGGTCGGGAGCGGGGATGCTCAGTTTGCCTGCCTCGAACAGGGTTGCATCGTTGATGAGCGACTCGCAATCGCGCTCCTCCAGTCGTCCCTTGACCCATTCGTCGAACTCGGTTGCCCAGTCGTGCGGCTTTGCCTGCTCGTCCCGGTTCATGCGCCTCAGGTTATGGACGATATTGCCGCTGCCTACTATCAGTATTCCCTCGTTGCGCAGCGCGCGCAACTCCTCGCCGAGACGAAAGTGGTATTCCGGGGGCTGCTCCATGTAGACGCTTAGCTGAAGCACAGGAACATCGGCTTTCGGATACATATGCCTTATAACGCTCCATGCGCCGTGGTCGATGCCCCACATCTCATCGTCCAGGTTGATCCTGGCGTTTTTTACCCGGCTTCGCACCATCTCGGCCAATGCAGGACTTCCCGGGGCCGGATAGCTGACGTTGAAGAGTTCCTGCGGAAATCCGTAAAAATCATGAATGGTCTTGGGCATCGGCATGTGGGTGACCCAAGTGCCTTCCGTCATCCAGTGCGCCGATATGCAAAGCACTGCCTTCGGTCGCGCTATGGCCGCGCCAAGCCCGGCAAGCCGGCGGGTAAAGGAATTGTCGGCAAGCGCATTCATCGGGTTTCCGTGCCCAATGAAAATCACGGGCAGTCTTACGGGAAGCGGTTCTTCGTTATCCATTTATCTGTTTGCCTTCAAGAAAATATTAAATTCGGCATGGAAAATCGGCCAGGCAATGATCCGGAGATGTCACGGCTGCCCGAACCGACCCGTCCCAGACTGCGCGTGACAGCGATGCCATAGCCAGAACCACCTGCGGATTGAATGCAAAGCCATGCCTAAAGGATAATCCCAAATTCAATTTCCCGTCATTTTCCTGTGCAGTCGGTTCTTTAATCGCTTACCTTGATCGGGCGCAATCGAAAATGGCTCGGACGCCATTATGGTTTTTACCATTCGCAGTAAAACTGCGACGGACAATGCCATGCTCCAAATATGTCATGCGGAAAAAGCGTCAGGACAAGCGAAGCAACAGCCTCTACGGCGCTGCTGAGCCGGCTTTGCCATATTGATTTATCATGTTCAGCATGCATTCTGCATTTGAGCTGCGTGACACTTCCCGGAATTCTTTTTTAGATAAAGGCAAGTCATGATCAAAACCGCAATCATCCTCGGCAGCACCCGTCCCAATCGCAACGGCGAAGCCGTTGCCCGCTGGGTTTACGAGATAGCGAAAAAAAGAACCGATTCTCAATTCGAGCTTGTCGATATCAAGGACTTCAACCTTCCTCTCCTTGACGAGCCGGTGCCGCCAGCGATGGGGCAATACAGCCAGCCGCATACGAAAGCCTGGGCTGCAAAGATCGATTCCTTCGACGCGTATGTGTTCGTGACGCCCGAATACAACCACGGAACGTGCGGCGCATTGAAGAATGCGCTCGACTACTTGTACAAGGAATGGAACAACAAGTCGGCGGGTTTCGTCAGTTATGGTTCCGCCGGAGGCGCCCGCGCGGTGGAACAGCTGCGCACGGTCATGGCGGAACTGCAGATTGCGGACGTTCGCGCCCAGGTCATGTTGTCTCTTTTCACCGACTTCGAGAACTTCAGCGTATTCAAGCCTGATCAACGCCATGAGAATTCGGTCAATTCCATGCTTGACCAAGTAATTTCATGGGGCGGCGCAATGAAAACCCTGAGAAAAGGCTGACTTCAAGCAGAGCAGCCAACCTTTAGCTGAAGCCATCTCCGGATGGCCGAATTATTTTTCCCAACGCGCCAGCCGTGACCGTATCGAAGAGGAGATGCAGCATGATTACGCTTCGAAAATCCGCAGAAAGGGGCCATGCCAATCACGGCTGGCTCGATACCCGCCATACTTTTTCCTTCGCCGACTATTTCGATCCCGAGTACATGAGTTTTCGCAGTCTGCGCGTGATTAACGAGGATTGGGTATCGGGAGGCAAGGGGTTCGATCTTCATCCTCATCGAGACATGGAAATCGTCACCTACATCGTTTCTGGCGCGCTGGAGCACAAGGACAGCATGGGCAGCCATGCTGTGATGAAGGCGGGCGAGGTTCAGCGCATCAGCGCCGGAACGGGTATTCATCATAGCGAATACAACGCCGCGGCGGACAAGTCCGTGCATTTACTGCAAATTTGGATCTTGCCCGACCAGAAAGGGGGCAAGCCTGACTATGCGCAGCAGTCCTTCAGCAATATCGAAAGCGGCAAGCTCTATCTTATAGCCAGCAAGCAGGGCCGCGACGGATCGATTTCCATTCATCAAGATGCGGACGCATATGTCGCCAAACTGAAGAATGGGGAGGTCATCGAGCATCGCCTGGATTCCGGCCGCGGCGGCTGGATACAACTGATCGAAGGCAAGCTGGACGTCAACGGCCAAGAACTGAAGCCGGG
>Ga0366783_1004_pt1 | contig 60724 bp, 52 predicted proteins | sample TotcelN113001L10_FD_207059 | JGI IMG/M metagenome (GOLD analysis project Ga0366783, IMG submission 207059) | Enriched cells from coal bed in the Powder River Basin, Montana, United States - Total cells N11 rep2 HSBNCT.N11.300.1.L10 ... | reverse complement strand
TAGTACAGGGCGAAATCGGACAGGCCGGCGTAGCCGTCACCGGCAAACAGGTTCTTGCCATCTTTCCAGACGGACTGGTGAACGTGCATGCCCGAACCGTTGTCGCCGACGATCGGCTTCGGCATGAAGGTAGCTGTTTTTCCGTATGTATGCGCAACATTCCATATCACATACTTCATTACCTGGGTCCAGTCGGCACGCTCCACCAGCGTGGAAAAGCGAGTGCCGAGTTCGTTCTGTCCGGCGCCGGCGACTTCGTGGTGATGCACCTCGACCGGAACACCCATGGCTTCGAGAACCATGCTCATTTCCGAACGCATGTCATGGAAACTGTCTACCGGAGGAACTGGGAAATAGCCGCCCTTGACGGTCGGACGGTGGCCTGTATTGCCGCCTTCGATTTCGGAGCCGGTTGACCAGGAACCCTCTTCCGAATTGATCTTGACGAAACAGCCGGACATGTCATTGCCCCAGCGCACGCCGTCGAAAATGAAGAATTCAGGTTCCGGGCCGAAGTAGGCGGTATCGCCGAGGCCGGTCGATTTCAGGTGCGCTTCAGCGCGCTTGGCGATAGAACGCGGGTCGCGGTCGTAACCCTTGCCATCGGATGGCTCGATCACGTCGCATTGCATGAACAGCGTGGATTCTTCCATGAAGGGGTCGAGATTGGCCGTGTTCGGATCCGGAATAAGAAGCATGTCGGAAGCTTCGATTCCTTTCCAGCCGGCGATGGACGAACCGTCGAACGCATGACCTGTCTCGAACTTGTCCATGTCAAAATGCGATACCGGAACGGTCACATGCTGTTCCTTACCTCTTGTATCGGTAAAACGGAAGTCTACGAACTTGACTTCATTGTCCTTCACCATCTTCAAGACTTCTGTGGCTGTCTTTGCCATGCGGATCTCCTCAATTATGCATAAAGTGCAACAAAAACTACAAATCAGACGGCGCAGTCTTGCTCTCTCATTAAAAAACATGGCCGAGCAGAGGCCAGACGCCCACATACTATTTCAATTGTTAGCAGAATCCATGCCAGCCAATCATAAAACCGGATTCAGCATTTCATGGAAATTGCTTTCGGGAATACCAATCAAAAATAAAATACCGCGAACCAAATTGGTGCGCTTTTCTACCTAAGCACCATTTAGGTGCACACAAAATCGATTTTAGGACTAACTTTTTTCAAATCCTGCGATATTCCACGTTTTTGGCGTTGAGCGCAACCACTAAGCGATTAAACGCCTCGCCGACCTGCACCGGCTCGCCTTTAACCCCAAGTTCGATGTAGCCGCGGGAAGCTGCATCGCCCATATGGGGAAGGCTGAACACCTTGACGAGGGGGTAGTCGGCTTCGATCGATTCCATCAACGGCGTCAGCGTCGCTTCCATGGTGCCGAAGACAAGGACGGATTTTTCGTCGTGGCGTTCTTGGTGAAACAAATTGGAATGATGAGTATCCAATGCCCATTCGATCATCGGCGCAGCCATTTCGGGAAATCCCGGCACAAAATAATGGGTACCTATCGAAAAACCGGGAATCTGGTTGACCGGGTTCGGAATGATCTGCGCGCCGCGGGGAAATTCGCCCATCTTGAGACGCTGCAGATAATCCGGCGCATCGGGATCCACCGCAACGCCCGCCTTCTCTGCCGTGAAGGCAATGCGCTGCTGGATCTTTGTTTTTGCATCGGGATGCATCTCAAGCGGAACGCCAAGCGCGGCGGCGGCGCACTGCCTGGTATGGTCGTCCGGCGTCGCGCCGATGCCGCCGCAGGAAAACACGATATCGCCGCTGGCAAGCGTGCGGCGCAGGGTCGCGATAATGCGCTCGGGTTCGTCGCCGATGAATTCGGCCCAGTCCAGATGCAGGCCGCGCATCTTCAGCATTTCGATTACCCTTGGAAAATGCTTGTCGACGTGCTTGCCCGACATGATCTCGTCGCCAATAATGATAAGTCCGATAGCCATAATTCAGTTTGTCCCCAAATACGGTGCCAGGCACGTTTAGCCGTGTTAAACGAACATTTTGGCATAAAAGCACGGGGCAAGGCGGCGGCTTGCGCCGGAACCACACAAATCCAATACAAAAAGCTGGAAAGAAAGCCTGATTTCATGGTTTATAATCCTGCGAAAATATTATCAAAGGAAAAGACAATGACAGTTATCACCACCGAAACCGGATTGCAGTATGAAGACACCGTCGTCGGGTCCGGCAAAGAAGCCACGAAGGGCTCGTTCGTACAGGTACACTACACCGGCTGGCTGCAAAACCCGGATGGCAGCATCGGCGCCAAATTCGACTCCAGCAAGGACCGCGACGAACCATTTTCCTTTCCGCTCGGCTCGGCTTACGTGATTCGCGGCTGGGACGAAGGCGTGCGCGGCATGAAAGAAGGCGGCGTGCGCAGGCTTATCATTCCGTCCGGACTCGGCTACGGCGAGCGCGGCGCGGGCGCGGCAATACCGCCCAACTCGACCCTGGTATTCGAGGTTGAACTGCTGCGCGCCTGATAGACATGCATGCGCGGATTGTTTCGCAATCCGCGCATGCAAGGTTTCTTCATGTGCGGCAAGCGCGAGATGCCGCCTGCGGTTTTGCAGGCGTTCGCTTTAGATCAGGCCTTTTTCGGCGAACGAATAGACATTCGGGCCGGCCACGATGAAATGGTCGAGCACGCGCACGTCCACCAGCGCCAGCGCATACTTCAAGGCCTGCGTCAGGGAGCGGTCCGCGGGGCTGGGCTCGGCCAGGCCGGTTGGATGGTTGTGGGCCAGGATGATGCTGGCGGCGTTCCTGGCAAGAGCGGCCTTGACCACTTCGCGCGGGTAGACGCTGGTTTGCGTGAGCGATCCGCGGAACAGTTCGGCGCTGTCGATCAGCCGGTTCCTGACATCGAGAAACAGCACGACAAACGATTCATATTGCTTGCCGCCGAGCATGAGCTGCAGGTATTGCATGACCGACTTGGCTGAACTCAGCGGGACGCCGGCCTGCAGTTCCTCCGCGAGCAGGCGCCGCGCCAACTCCAGTATTGCCTGCAGTTGCGCGTATTTCGCCGGACCCAGCCCGTCGAGCGTGGAAAAATCGGCCAGTTGCGCTGAAAACAGCCCCGCGAACGAACCGAAGCGGGACATCATGTCGCGCCCCAGATCGACCGCGCTTTTGCCCTTGACCCCGGTCCGCAGAAATATTGCCAGCAGTTCCGAATCGGAAAGATGCTGCGGTCCATGCTTGAGAAGCCGTTCGCGCGGCCGCTGATCTTCCGGCCAGTCTGTAATCGCCATTGGGTATGAGACCGTCAAATTTTGAAATGGAACCGTTTGCCACGAAGCGGCATCCTGCAAGTTCTGGTATAAAGTGGCTATTCGATGCAATTGCGATAATAGCACCGAAAATTGCATTCATGATAACATTCTGCATGCCCGTTTCTGCTTCCTGAAGAGAGTGCATGCTTCCCGATAATGTTGAACGCGACATCCGCATCAATTGAAAAAAACCGATGAAGAATGAAATCCTGCTAGCGCAGCCGCGCGGCTTCTGCGCCGGCGTGCAACGCGCAATCGAGATTGTCGAGCGCGCCCTGGCACAGTTCGGCGCGCCGATCTACGTGCGCCACGAGATCGTGCACAACACCTATGTAGTGGAAAGCCTGCGCAAGAAAGGAGCCATCTTCATAGAGGAATTGGAAGAAGTGCCCTCCGGCAGCACGGTGATTTTTTCCGCACACGGCGTATCGAAAGCGGTGCGCGTCGATGCCGAGGAACGCGGCCTGAAAGTGTTCGATGCCACCTGCCCGCTCGTGACCAAAGTACATATGGAGGTCGCCAAGATGCGCAAGGAAGGACGTGAAATCGTCATGATCGGCCATGCGGGACACCCGGAAGTGGAGGGAACCATGGGCCAGGTCGACAGCGGCATGCATTTGATTCAAAACGTTCAGGACGTGCAAGCGCTGAACGTGCAGAACCCGGACATGCTGGGCTATGTGTCCCAGACCACCCTGTCGGTCGGCGAAACAGCGGACGTCATCGCTGCCTTGAGACTGCGATTTCCAAACGTTGCCGAACCCAAGAAAGCCGATATCTGCTATGCCACCACCAACCGGCAAAAAGCGGTCAAGGCCATGCTGCCTGAAGTCGATATGGTGATCGTGGTCGGAAGTCGGAACAGTTCCAATTCGAACCGCCTGCGCGAAGTAGCGCAAAATAACGGCACGATTGCCTACATGGTGGACAATGCGTCCCAGATCGACCTCGACTGGTTAAAAGACGGCATGTCGATCGGCGTTACTGCAGGCGCATCCGCACCCGAGATCCTGGTGCAGCAGGTGATTGAACGTTTGATGCAACTCGGAATGAGTAAGGTGCGCGAACTGGACGGCGTGCGTGAGGGTACGATCTTTCCGATGCCGAAAGGCCTGGGCGGATCGAATCCGTAGTCTGGCGCAAGGTACGGAGCTATTCCAAAGTCGGACTGCAATCCCCGGCCGTACCGGAACAGATGGCCATGCGCCCGCTTGACGATGCGCGCTAATGTCTTGCCAGCAACGCCGATATGCCTATAAAAGCCGGGTACGCTTCCGTGATCACAAAGGTCGGGATCTTTTCCAGATAGGAACAAAAGCGCCCTTTCTGTTCGAAACGACGGCGAAAGGACGAATTCGTGAACCGCTCTCCCAGGCGGGGAACAATACCCCCGCCGATATAGATGCCTCCCCTGGCTCCAAGAGTCAGCGCAAGATTTCCGGCAACCGTACCCAGCATTGCGCAGAACCGTTCAATTGTGCCGTCGCAGATTTCACATTCGCCGGCAAGGGCGCGCCGCGCGATTTCAGGAGCCGGCAGCGCTTCCGCATGTTTGCCGGACTGTTCGGCCATGATCCGGTATGTCAGTTCCAGCCCCATGCCGGACAACAGCCGCTCGGCGGATACATGCGGATAGCGTTCCCATGCATGGCGCAACAAAGCGGCTTCCTTTTCGTCGGCGGGCGGGAAAGTGACGTGCCCGCCTTCCGATTCCAGCGCAATCCACTGCCCGCCGGCCGGAATAAGCCCCGACACGCCAAGCCCTGTACCCGCTCCGATGACGCCTATCGCCTTGCCGGAGACGCCTGCACCGCCCCCTACCTGCCTTGTCTGGCTCGGCGTCAGCAAGGGCACTGCCATGGCCAGCGCGGTAAAGTCGTTCACGACCCGAAAGGTGTCGAACCCGAACTGTTGCCTTATTTTTTCAATCGAAAACGCCCATTTCGAATTGGTCATGCGAACCAGATCGCCCTCCACCGGATTGGCGATGGCAAAGGCGGCGTGGCGCACCAGTCCGGCGCCTGCCGCGGCCGCCGCCGGTTGGGACAGGTATGCCTGCATCGCATCGGCGAGGCTGGGATAATCGCCGTTCGGAAAAACCGCTACCGCTTCATAAAGGCCAGGCGCTGTTTCCAGCGCGAAACGCGCATTGGTTCCGCCGACGTCGGCCAGAAGCAGCGGGAAACCGCTGTTGCAAACTGATGCGTCTGAGGTGGATCGAAAACTGTCTGTAGCGTTCATTGATTTATCAACTGCACTATTTGTGGTTATGCCGCGGCCCGGCCTGAGAACAAAGCTGCCCGTTATGAACGCGCCCTTCATGTATACGATTGTGCACCAACCCTAAAACGAAGTCATTTTTTCAGGCAACACCGGTATGATAAAATCTGCCAAAACTTATTTCTTAACAAGAAGACGTTCATTTGCGCCGGATCCGCGCCTGCCATGGCGTGCGAAACGATAAACAGAGTGACTCTGCGCCGCAAACATGACTAGCCTGCGCCGTTAAGCGCCAGTCCGCGACTCCGCCGATTATGAAATGAGTTTTTACTGATTATAGCTAACTCTTCAGAGAAAGATTTGACATGTCTGGACATAGTAAATGGGCCAATATCAAGCATAAGAAAGCCGCGACCGATTCCAAGCGCGGCAAGATCTGGACGCGCCTGATCAAGGAAATCACCGTTGCGGCGCGCATGGGCGGCGGCGATATCAGCACCAATCCGCGCCTGCGCCTGGCAGTGGACAAGTCGGCCGACGCAAACATGCCGAAAGACAACGTGCTGCGCGCCATCGCCCGGGGCAGCGGCGGACTGGAAGGCGTGAATTACGAAGAAGTGCGCTATGAGGGTTACGGCATCAATGGAGCGGCAATCATCGTCGACTGCATGACCGACAACCGCGTGCGCACGGTGGCGGATGTGCGCCATGCATTTTCCAAGTTCGGCGGCAACATGGGAACGGAGGGCTCGGTCGCCTTCATGTTCAAGCATTGCGGCCAACTGTTTTTCGCGCCGGGCACCAATGAAGACGCACTGATGGAAGCAGCTCTGGAAGCAGGTGCCGAGGATGTGATTACGGATGACGAAGGCGGCATAGAAGTCGTGTGCGCTCCGCTCGATTTTTCGCAGGTGAAGGAGGCTCTGGAAAAAGCCGGCTTCAAGCCTGAAATGGCTGAAATCATAATGAAGCCGGACACGGAAACCGAATATACCGGCGACGATGCCGTCAAGATGCAAAAACTGCTCGACGCGCTGGAAAATCTGGACGACGTGCAGGAAGTCTATACCAACGCAGTCATTGAACAGCAGTAACTCGACAACGATGCCGCCGATACGGAATAGCGATTCCGTATGGCGGCAATTTCATCTTTGGCATAAGCGGCACATCTTATGAAAATATTAGTAGTCGGCTCAGGTGGCCGTGAACACGCTCTTGCATGGAAACTGGCGCAATCGGGGCGGATTCAAACGGTGTTCGTTGCGCCCGGCAACGGCGGCACCGCACGCGATCCGCGCATGGTAAATATTTCCCTGAGCGATCCAGGCTTGCTGGCAGATTTTGTATCCCGCCAAAAAATTGCGCTTACCGTCGTCGGGCCGGAAGTGCCTCTGGCCGCCGGCATCGTTAATATTTTCCGTTCGAAAGGCCTGAAGATTTTCGGGCCGACCAAGGAAGCCGCGCAGCTCGAAAGTTCCAAGGATTTCGCCAAGGCCTTCATGCAGCGCCACGGCATCCCCACCGCGCGCTATCAGACCTTTTCGGACTTGAAAGCGGCACACGATTATGTCCGCCAGCAAGGCGCGCCGATCGTGATCAAGGCGGACGGACTGGCGGCCGGCAAAGGCGTGGTGGTGGCCATGAATGATGAAGAGGCGCACGCCGCGATCGACACGATGCTGTCCGACAACAGCCTGGGCGATGCCGGAGCGCGCGTCGTGATCGAAGAATTCCTGGCGGGGGAAGAAGCCAGCTTCATAGTTATGGTCGACGGCAAGAATATTTTGCCGCTTGCCACCAGCCAGGACCACAAGCGGCTCAAGGACCAGGATGAAGGCCCGAACACCGGCGGCATGGGAGCGTACTCGCCGGCGCCCATCGTTACGCCTTCCCTGCATGCACGCATCATGCGCGAGATCATTATCCCAACGGTGCAAGGCATGAACCAGGACGGCATTCCTTTTACCGGATTTCTTTATGCCGGCCTGATGATAGACGACAAGGGCAATCCCAAGACGTTGGAATTCAACTGCCGCATGGGCGATCCGGAAACGCAACCCATCATGGCGCGCTTGAAAACAGACTTGGTGAGCGTGATGGAGCACGCAGTCAACGGCACGCTCGACAGTATCGAACTTTCATGGGATCGCCGCACCGCGCTCGGCGTCGTAATGGCAGCTGCCAATTATCCGGATACGCCCCGCAAGGGCGACTTGATTACCGGAATCCCGCCGGAAACCGAGGACTGCATCGTTTTCCACGCGGGCACCTCGCTCGAAGGCGGCAAGCTGACAACTTCGGGAGGACGCGTGCTGTGCGTGGTAGCCTTGGCCGACACGATCAGGATGGTGCAAAAACTGGCTTATGAAACCGTGGAAAAGATTCATTTCGACGGTGCCCAGTATCGCCATGACATCGGCTGGCGCGCACTGAAGCATTAAGGCCATTCCCCGGAGCTTCGAGATGATTTTCCCGCCTGCAGGCCAGGTAGGAAAGTTGCCCATCAATTTAAAAAGGAGGAAATTTGACGGCTCGCTGCATTGTCCTCCTGGGAGGAAGTTTCGACCCTGTACATAACGCGCATATTGCGGTCGCCTCCTTTTTTTGCGCGCTTTTGCATGCGGACGAACTGCGGGTCATTCCAGCAGGCAATCCCTGGCAGAGAACCCGGCTGCAGGCTAGCGCGGAACAGCGAATAGAGATGGTGCGTCTCGCTTTCAGCAACACCTCATTGCCGTTCACGATTGACCGGCAGGAAATCGACCGCACCGGAGCCACTTATACGATAGACACGCTGCGTGCGCTGCGAAGCGTGGCGGGGCAGCAAACTTCCCTGGTCCTGGTGATCGGAGCGGACCAGTTGCAGCAGTTGGACACATGGCATGAATGGCGTCAGCTTTTTGATTATGCGCATATATGCGTTGCGGCTCGTCCGGGATTTTCATTTTTTGCGTCAGAATTACCACCGTCGGTAGGAGAAGAATTTTACCGCCGGTCCGGCTCGCCGGAGCAAATACGCAATTCGCCTCATGGTCTGACTTACCTGGCGCACGAATTGGCATTCGACATATCGGCCACGGAGATTCGCGCTGCTTTGCGGCATGGTCAAAGGCCCGGTTCGCTAGTTCCGGCCGAGGTGGTAGACTATATTGAAAAAAACAACCTTTACAAGGATTAAATGGATATTAAGAAATTGCAGGCCATCGTCATAGACGCTCTTGAAAACGTTAAAGCACAGGATATTGTTCTGTTCGATACCACTCAGCAGACCAGCCTGTTCGACCGCATTGCGGTTGCGTCCGGCACCTCCAACCGGCAGACCAAGGCGCTTGCTTCATCCGTGCGCGACAAGGTCAAGGAAGCGGGCGGCACCATCGTGGGAATCGAAGGCGAAGATACAGGCGAATGGGTGCTGGTCGATCTGGGCGACATGATCGTCCATATCATGCAGCCCGCCATCCGCGCTTATTACCGGCTTGAGGAAATTTGGGGCGGCAAGGAGATCAAGCTGGGGGCCGCCAAACGCACCTCCAAACGTACCGCCACAGCAACAGCGCCGGAAGACGCAACGCAAAAACCGGCAGTACGCAAGCGCGTCACGCGTAGCGCCGCGCCCCAGGAAAAAGAAGCAGCCCCGAAAAAAACACGGGCAACTTCTGCCGCCTCGGAGAAGAAACCAGCCGCCCGGACAAGAAAGCCAAGCGTTGCAAACGCTGCCGCGACAGCAGAAACCACCGTTGCGGAAAAGCCAAAAACAACAAAAAGACGTATTAGCGCAAAAAAACCGGCCGTAGAATAGATTTTTGCAATAATGCAACTTATTATTGTTGCGGTCGGTCATAAGATGCCGGGCTGGATCGACGCGGGTTATAGCGAGTATGCAAAGCGCATGCCTCCCGACTGCCGCATCAGCCTGAAGGAAATCAGACCGGTCGAGCGCACAGGCGGCAAAACAGCGGCAAGCGCTATGGCGATTGAACGCAGCAGGATCGAGGCGGCGTTGCTAAAGGGAGCCCGCATCATCGCGCTGGATGAGCGCGGCGTCGATTTGTCCACGATGCAGCTATCCCTGCAGCTGACGAAGTGGCAGCAGGACGGGCGCGACGTTGCCTTCGTGATCGGCGGCGCGGATGGCCTCGATGCCGAATTGAAGGCTCGCGCCGATGGATTGATACGTATTTCCAGTTTGACCCTGCCGCACGGCATGGTCCGCGTAGTGCTGGCGGAACAACTGTACCGTGCCTGGTCCATCACGCAGGGACACCCTTATCATCGAGTATGAGGCAAGCATGCGGCAACCGACACGAAGAATCTACCTCGCATCCAAGAGCCCGCGTCGTCGCGAGCTTTTACGTCAGATCGGGGTCGAGTTCGAATTGCTGCTGCTGCGCACCCAGGGCCCGCGCGGGCCGGACGTTAACGAGGATATAAAAGACGGTGAGAGTCCTTATGAGTATGTAAGCCGGATTGCGCGCGAAAAAGCGGCATACGGATGGCAGTCCATCATGACCCGCAGCCTGCCGGCGCGTCCTGTCCTTGGCGCGGATACCACTGTTGTCCTTGATGACAGGATATTGGGCAAGCCCGGCAGCGAGCAAGAGGCCCGCGAAATGCTGCGCGCTCTTTCCGGGCGCACGCATCAGGTCCTGACCGGTGTGGCGGTAAGACTCCAGGATCGGGTATGGGAAACCGTTCATGTTTCGGAAGTCACCTTCGGCGACCTGCCGGAGTCGGCGATCAACGCCTATTGCAGCACCGTCGAACCTTACGACAAGGCAGGCGGATACGGGATTCAGGGACGGGCCGCCATATTCATCAAGCATATCTCCGGCAGCTATTCCGGAATAATGGGGCTTCCCCTCTTCGAAACATCCGAACTTCTGCAGCAGGCCGGCATTTGCATTCCATGAGCGAAGACATCCTCATAAACATCACTCCGCAGGAAACGCGAATCGCCATTATCACTCAGGGAACCGTGCAGGAGTTGTACGTGGAGCGGACCCTGACGCGCGGACTGGCCGGCGATATCTACCTGGGCAAGATCGTGCGCGTCCTGCCCGGAATGCAGTCCGCCTTTATCGACATCGGACTGGAGCGCGCCGCTTTCCTTCACATTGCGGACATTTGGGACGCGCATTCGCACGACGGTTCGATGACTCCGCCGGCGCCGATCGAAAAAACCTTGTTCGACGGCCAGACCGTGATGGTGCGGGTCATAAAGGATCCGATCGGCACCAAGGGGGCAAGACTGTCCACCCAGATTTCGATTGCCGGAAGGATGCTGGTATATTTGCCGCAGGACGCGCATATCGGTGTTTCCCAGCGCATCAGGGACGACGAGGAACGCGAGTTGCTGCGCAGCCGGGTGCAGCAATTGGCGCCGTCCGAAGAAAGGGGCGGATACATTATCCGCACCATGGCCGAAGGCGCGGACGACAGCGATTTGGAATCAGATATCGATTTCCTGAACAAGAGCTGGAATTCCATCAGGGACGCGGCGAGAACAAGACCAGGGCCGAGCCTGCTTTACCAGGATCTGAACCTGCCGCAACGCGTGCTGCGCGACTTGGTGCATGAGGGCACGGCGAGCATTCAGGTCGATTCCCATGAGGCATTTCTGAAGCTGCGCGAGTTCGCCGCGACCTACACGCCGGGCGTCCTCGATCGGCTGGTTCATTACAACGGCGATCGCCCTCTCTTCGACTTGCATGGAGTGGAAGAAGAAATCCAGCGCGCGCTTGCCCGGCGCGTCGACCTGAAATCGGGCGGTTACCTGATCATCGACCAAACCGAGGCAATGACCACGATCGACGTCAATACGGGGGGATTTGTCGGCGGAAGAAATTTTGACGACACCATCTTCAAGACCAACCTGGAGGCGGCGCATGCGATTGCGCGCCAGCTGCGGTTGCGCAATCTAGGCGGCATCATCATCCTCGACTTCATCGACATGGATAATGCCGAGCACCGGGATGCCGTCATGAAGGAACTGAAGAAAACCCTGGCGCATGACCGAACCAAGGTTTCGGTCAGCGACTTTTCCGCGCTGGGCCTGGTAGAAATGACGCGAAAGCGCACACGCGAATCCTTGGCGCATATCCTCTGCGAGCCCTGCCCTTCCTGCAGCGGCAAGGGACAGATAAAGACAGCACGAACCGTCTGTTATGAAATCATGCGCGAACTGGCGCGCGAGGCCAGGCAGTTCAATCCGCGCGAATTCCGCATTCTCGCTTCGCAAATGGTAGTCGACCTATTTCTGGAAGAAGAGTCGCAACATCTCGCCGCATTGGGCGACGCCATTGGCAAAACGGTAGCGCTGCAGGTAGAAAGCGGATACGCCCAGGAGCAGTACGACATCATCCTGATGTAAGCCCGATTGCGCGGAAGAGAGCTTGCGCCGCCGATTTCACTTAAGCAACTAAAAAGCTATAATTCACTTTTTCCGAACTTGTTTCGGGCCGGCCGGCCGTGCGCTTGGCAAACCGGACATTCATGAGAAGCGTAGGCGCTCTGGAATTCATAAACGATGTATATCACGATTATCGGTACGGGCTATGTTGGCCTAGTTACGGGCGCCTGCTTGGCAGAGCTTGGGAACAAGGTTTTTTGCCTGGATGTCGATCAGGACAAGATCGACATGCTCAACAGCGGCGGCATTCCGATCCACGAGCCGGGACTGGCCGATATCGTGGTTCGCAATCGCGCCGCCGGACGATTGATATTCTCGACCGACGTGGAAGCCAGCGTAAAGCATGGCGTCGTTCAATTTATTGCGGTCGGGACTCCTCCGGATGAGGATGGCTCGGCCGACCTGAAATACGTGCTTGAAGCCGCCCGTAATATCGGCAGGCATATGCACGGTTTCAAGGTTATCATCGATAAATCGACAGTGCCGGTCGGCACGGCAGACAAAGTGCGGGCAGCGGTTCAGACCGAGCTCGATTCACGCGGCTGCGATGCGACATTCTCCGTCGTGTCCAATCCTGAATTCCTGAAGGAAGGCGCCGCCATTGAAGATTTCATGCGTCCCGACCGGATAGTGATCGGCTGCGACAGCACGCCTGAAGGCAAGCAGGCGCAGGAGATGCTGAGAAAACTTTACGCGCCCTTCAACAGAAACAGGGAACGGACTTTCTGGATGGACGTGCGTTCCGCTGAATTTACCAAATACGCAGCAAACGCGATGCTGGCGACACGCATTTCGTTCATGAACGAGCTTGCCAATCTGGCCGATATTGTAGGCGTCGATATCGAAGCGGTACGCCATGGCATCGGTTCCGATTCACGTATCGGGTACAGCTTCCTTTACGCCGGCTGCGGCTATGGTGGATCCTGCTTTCCCAAGGACATTCAAGCGTTGCTGCGCACCGGCCGCGAAAGCGACCACGAATTGATGATCCTGCGCGCCGTCGAAGCGGTCAACGAGAACCAGAAACACATACTCGGCAGAAAAATCGTCGCACGCTTCGGCGAAAATCTGACGGGCAAGCGTTTTGCGGTCTGGGGACTGGCTTTCAAGCCGAATACCGACGATCTGCGCGAAGCCTCTTCACGGGTACTGCTGAGGGAACTGCTGGACCGGGGCGCGTCGGTGTCCGTCTTCGATCCGGTAGCCATTGCCGAAGCACAGCGCATACTGGCGCTCGATTTCGCGGATACGCCTGAATCACTGGCACGCATCCGCTACTGCGACAACCAGATGGATGCATTGCGCGATGCCGATGCGCTTGCGATCGTTACCGAGTGGAAGACTTTCCGCAGCCCCGATTTCGATCTGATAAGGAAGCGGCTCAAGGAACCGGTCATTTTCGACGGACGCAACCTGTTCGAGCCGCAAGTCATGGTCGAAGCCGGATTCGAATATTATGGCATTGGCCGCTCTGCCGCAGTGGGTATTGCCCAGTTGCTCCATGATGAAACCGCCAACTGATTCGTCAGGAGCATTGAATGGAAAAAAGCCGATCCGGACAATTGGAATAACCGCCCTTTTGGCCCGCACAATGATTTCACGTATTTTTCCGTCCCTTTAGGTGCATCCATCGAACCCGGACACAAACACAGCCTGCGCGTTCTTATTGTCCGCGTCTCCTCCATGGGCGACGTTGTCCACAACATGCCCATGGTTGCGGATATTATCCGGCATTATCCGGACGCCCGGATTGACTGGGTGGTCGAGGAGGCGTATGCCGACCTGGTCCGTCTGAATCCGCTTGTTCGCAACGTCATCCCTTTTGCGCTGCGGCGCTGGCGCAAGAGCCTGCTATCCCAAGCGACGCGCCAGGAAATGCGCGCGTTCTACCAAGCCATTCGCCAGGAAAAGTATGACTTCGTTTTCGATACGCAAGGCTTGCTGAAAACCGGCGTGGTCATGGGAATGGCGCGGGTGCTGAAAGGCGGAAAGAAAGTAGGTTTGGCAAACGGCACTGAAGGCTCCGGATACGAGGGCGCCTCGCGTTTGTTTCATACCGACAGCGTACCTGTCGACATTCATACCCATGCTGTTCTGCGAGGCCGCCTGGTAGCCGCGGCCGCCTTGGGCTACTCCGTCGACAGCCCGGCTGACTTCTCCATGCGCGCGCCTGATGTCGCGCCGCTCTGGATGCCCGACTCGCCTTATGCCGCATTCTTCCATGGCACCGCCCGCAATTCGAAAAAATGGCCGGCGCCTTGCTGGGTTGAAGTCGGACGCTTCGTTGCGGCACAAGGTTTGCCGGTACTGCTACCGTGGGGTTCGGAAAGCGAGCGCCAAGAGGCCAAACAGCTTGCAGGGCAGATTCCGGGGGCGCGCGTACTGCCGCGCTTGTCGATGCTGGAAGCTGTGGAGCTGGCTGCGCGCGCGCGGCTGGCGGTCGGCGTCGATACCGGACTAACCCACATTGCTGCGGCGTTCTATCGGCCGACTGTTGAACTGTATTGCGATTCGCCGCGCTGGAAAACGCAGGGAGACTGGTCTTCCAATATTGTTAACTTGGGCGACTTGGGCCAACCTCCCAGTGCAGGCGAGGTTCAGGCTGCGATTGTTTCGTTGCTTTCCCAAACTAATGCCTGATCAGCATAGAAACATTACCTGTAAAAAGCGCGCAAAAGAACGGGGTAATTGCAAACGCCAGGGATGCTGCTTGAATTGGCATCCTTTTCATTTACGCCGTTTTTCCTCCGGGATATAATCATTCTTCGCTTGAAAAAGCTGCGCAGAATGAAGATTCTTTAGTACGGCGCAAAGCGCCGGAATCAGAGCTATCGCTTATCTTTAGCGTCTCATTTCAGATTGCTTGACGCAGCATCCCCTTGATTTACCTGAAATTGAAGGGAAATCATGTCATCGTAGTGTTTCCAGAAGCATTTTTTACTTGGCAAGGTCATGAAACAGCCCTTTCATATCGCATTTTGTGTCGACAACCCTTACTTCCGCAGCATGGGAGCGACCATTAGCTCGATCGCCGCCAACAATCCGGAAATACATTTTGTCATTCATGTTTTTGCCTTTGATGTATCCGATGACCAGAGGCGCAGGCTTGCCAAGCTTGAAAGCGCGTTCAATCTCAGCACCTGCCTCCATATCATCGACCCGTCAGTCTTCAACCAGTTTGCCCATTTCACACAGTCCTCCTATTACTCAGCATCGATATTCACACGTCTACTGATCCCTACGGTACTGCATGGAACGGCAAAAAAGGTCCTGTATCTCGATGCTGACATCCTTTGCGTTGGAAGCATCGATGAACTGGTCCGGATGGATATTAGCGACACGATTGCAGCCGTGGTGCCGGATGCGGAAGCGACGACGGAAAGACGTACGGTTGCACTTGGCCTGAAGAACCGGAAATACTTCAATTCCGGCGTGATGCTGATGAATGTTGATTTATGGATGGCCAACGCTATTTCCGAACAGACCATGGCGGCCATCCTGAAAGATGGCAGTCAATATCGTTTTCCAGATCAGGATGCGCTTAATGTCGTGCTAGACGGACGAGCGCGCTTTATCGGCAAAAAATGGAACTACCTGTACGGCTTGGTCGGCGACCTTGAAGCTGACAGACGCAAGCTGGATATTAAAGAGGGCGAGGCCGTGTTCATCCACTTCGCCGGTGCCGTCAAGCCGTGGAATAACTGGAGCGGGCATGAGTCGAGGAATCTGTTTGCAAAGTACCACGCAATGTCGCCTTGGTCGGATATGCCGATGGACGAGGTACCGCAGAACTACAAGGAAATGAGGATGTTTTCGCGCTTTCTGTTCAAGAGACGTCGGTTTGCCGATTCCATAAGATGGTATTTCAGATATCTTTCGAAAAAAGTTGCGCGCTAATAATTAATGGCTAAACCGGACAAATTAATAGCTAAGGTTGAACATTTCGACTGTTTAACGCTTTGTAATTTCCTAACTATGTAAATCGCTCCGAGCAGGCTCCGCTGGCATATTCATCGTTTCATGCATGAATGAAACCTGCGCCAATTGTTCATCCTCCCGACATTGGGCACAAAAGCAAAAGAGAAATGGCGATGCTGCAACTGATCCCTTTGGAGTTACTTCAAAAGTCTGACAAGATCCTGTTTATCGCGCACCTAGCGCTTGGAGATTTCACGTACCTGCAAAGCAGCCTTCGAGCATTTTCGAAAGCTCACCCTCATTTGAAGGTGCACATTTGGGTTGATGAACTGCGGCGAACCAGCCGTTCCGAGGAATGGGAGCACTTGAAGAAATACGCGCTGTACGACTGGCTCGCCGAGTGCCCGTTTGTTGCCAAAGTATATGACCGGACATACAGTCCTGATTTATACAGGCAGTCGATTAGCGAAGCCCGGCAACAGAATTACCCAATCGTGGTGTCGCTCGGGTTGCTGCGCAGGCAGCGGTATGCGCGTTTAGCCCGCAGGATTAGTCCGCAAGGCTTTGTTGCGGGACAGACCAAGCGGGTCCGTCCGCTCGATATCTTCACTCATCTTGCCTACCGTAAGCTTGATGCCCGAATACCCGCCTATGACGTGCCCGCTGAGAACCCGCATCACATAAGCGACATTTATGCCGGGTGGTTCAATTTGCTGTTCGGGCTGGAAGTCGCCCAACCGGCACGATTTCCATTTGTCGATATTCCGGAACGCTGGCGGCAATACGCGAAGGAACAGTTCGCGTCATGGGGCTTCAGCAATTCAAGGGTAATTTTCCTGAACTCATACTCAAAAGGGGAGCAGCGTAACTGGCCGCTCGAGCGGATAGCCGAATTGATCCAGGCAATGCGGCGGCAGGAAGCATGGCGCGACACCGGCTTCATAGTAAATGCGGTGCCGGAAGAGCTTGAACGAGCGAAAAACCTGTTTGCCGGGTATGCGCTGGAGCGTGTTCATCTTTTCAGTGCAGTGCAGAACTTTTTCCAGTTGCCGGCGATACTCGAGGAGTGCGACCTGATCATTTCAGTCGAGACGGCAATCATGCACCTGGCCAATGCGGTGCGTGTGCCGGTGGTTGCGCTGATGCGGAAGCGGAATCCGGAATGGACTCCGATTGACAGGGAAAACAGTACCATCATTACCGTTTCGGGACGAGAGGACTGGGTCGACACAATCACCGTGGATCAGGTTATGCACGTCCTTCAGGAAAAAAGCTGATTTGATGCAGGATCGATTATTTTAAAGCCGATACTGATAGGGCTGGAATATTACCTGCCTCTGCAAAGGGACAGAAGCGTTCCCGGAAATAGTTGACTGTCATTGCAGAGCGTTTTCGGCCGCTTTCGCTATGACTGGCTGCACAGGAATATCCTTAACCCAGTCACTGCGTTTTTCTGTCGTTATTACCGTGCTGTTACTGATATCTATCGGCGCCCATTCAGGATTCTTCTGACGCATCAGGGCAACCACCGGCACATGCACCGCATTGGCCAGGTGCATGATTGCCGTCTCGACTGAAATGATCAGGTCGCACTCCTCGAGTATCGCCGGCAACTGGAAAAAATTATCGTCGGCGCTGAATAAGCGCACACGCTCCAGCGCGTGCGACTGAAAAAATGCCTGTACTCGCGTCATTTCTTCCGGCATGGAATTCACGATAAAAAAGGCGTTTTGCCAACCGTCCAGTTCCTGAAACGATTTGACCAGTTCAACCACGCGGTCGAGCGGCCAGCAGCGTTTTTTGTTTTTGGCGAAAGTGTTGACGAAAACGATCTTTGCCGATGGATTGCCTGTCCGCGGGAACCCCCATGACGCAAGCTGTTCCTTCGCGTATTGCCGCCAGCGTTCAGGGATATCGACGAAAGGGAATCGCAAGGGCTGATCGACGCGAAGACCGAACAGCCGGTAAAACCAGTCGGCATACGTGTCGCTGATATGCGGCCCCGACTGCGGAGATGCATTAGGATCCAGAAAGGCATCGAGCTTGCGGTAGGCAATATGATGGTGAATTGCAAAAAGCCCCGGGCGCTTTTTCATCCCGACCACAAAACCGCCGGGGCTGATTTCACGCGCGAGGCTGGCATATTTGTGCGGCCGCAGCGTCGCTAAAGACACTACCAACGGATAATCCTGTTGCCGGGCTTCGCTAATCGACTGGCGGTACAGTTCCGGGCTGTAAGTCTGCTTATAGACCTTGTCGACAAACGGACAAGCATCGAGCCAGTCGTAAAGCGCGTATTTCTTCAGATGCACCCACTTGGACGGGTCGGAAGTGCGCCGCAGTTCATCCACCCATATGTGAATTTTGAGATGCGGGAAAGCCTCGGAAAATGCCTTGAAGCAGCTCTGCAGGTACGTGTAATCGCCCAGCGCAAGATGCGTAATGAACAGAACCTTATTCGATGACTGCAAGCGTTCGCTCGGAACCAGTTGTGCGCTCATAAAAACCCGATTATTTCTTGATGACGTATATTAAGAAGTAGCACTCTCAGCGATTCCTGCAGAAAACTGCAAGCGATGCAGATGTGCATATACTCCCTGTTTTTTCAGCAACTCTTCGTGGGTGCCTATTTCGACAATTTTTCCGCCCGAAAGAACGACAATCCTGCTGGCGCGCTCAATCGTGGAAAGCCTGTGCGCAATCACGAAAGTGGTGCGGCCGCGCATCAATTCCTCAAGCGCCGCCTGGACTACACGCTCGGATTCGGTATCCAGCGCCGAGGTGGCTTCGTCCAATATCAACAGGGGCGCATCCTTATAAATAGCGCGGGCAATAGCCAGGCGCTGGCGCTGCCCTCCCGAAAGACGCGACCCGTTGTCGCCGATCCAGGTATCCAGTCCATGCGGCAAATTGGCGATCACGTCGTTCAGGTGCGCCGCCTTTGCCGCCGCCTCGATCCGACTCCTGTCCGCCGCAGGATCGCCATAGGCAATATTTGCCGCTACCGTGTCGTCGAAAAGTACGACGTTCTGGCTCACCATTGCGATCTGCCGCCGCAGGCTGGGCAGAGAAATTTCATCGATCGGCTGCCCGTCAAGGAGAATCCTGCCGGTGGTAGCGGTGAAAAATCCCGGCAGCAGATTGACCGCGGTGGTTTTACCTCCTCCCGACATGCCGACGAAAGCAATTGTCTCGCCTGGTTCGACGTGCAGGTTGATGCCGTCCAGCGCATTTTGCTGCTGCCCAGGATAAGAGAAACCGACATCGACAAAATCAACCTTGCCGGATGCGCGCGCTTCCAGTTTCTTTCCACCGGTTCGTTCTGTTGGGGCATCGATCAGATGAAACACCGCTTCTGCCGCAGCCATGCCGCGCTGCAATGGGCCGTTGACCTCGGCCAACTGCTTCAGGGGCGTAAGCAGCATCAGCATTGCCGTGATGAAGGACACGAAGCCGCCAACCGTAATCTGGCCGTTGCTGGACTGGATCAGCGCAATCACGACCACTATGGCCACGGCGCATGCCGTCATCAATTGCGTAATGGGAACCGTGGCTGCAAAAGTGCTGGTCATGCGCATGGTATAGCGGCGCAGGTTTTCGGAACGCTGCCCAAAGCGGGCCTTCTCGTAATCCTGGCCGCCAAAAATCTTGATGACCTGATGCGCGCGGGTCGTTTCTTCAATTACCTGCGTCAATTGCGCATTCACAGAAAGGGATTCCTGGTTGAGACGTTTCAGCCGCTTCCCGGTAAAGCGCACCACGATCGCTATCAGCGGCAACAATATCATGGTAACGATCGACAGCATCCAATTCAGGTACAGCAGCCAGGCCAGCAAACCGGCCACAGTGAGCGCCGAGCGCACGATCGATGTGAATACCTTGGTCACCATCTCGATGATCTGCTGAACTTCATACATCATCGAATTGATGACCCGGCCAACCGAATGATCAGCAAAGTATCCGACCGGCACATCCAGCATCCTGCTGAACATCTGCCAGCGCAATTCATTCAATATTCTGGCCGAGACCCACGTCATCATGTACGTGCTGACGAAAGTCGAACTGCCGCGAATGGCAAACAATCCGATCGCTACTAGCGGCACCAACCAGTATGAGAAAGTCGGCTTGTCAACGAACCCGCGGTCCAGCAGCAACTGCAGGATGTAAGGCACCACCGGCTCCGTGGCCGCCGTGACGACCATGGCGAGAAAAGCCAGGCTCAGGCGCTTTTTATAAGGACTGTGCAGTAAAAAGAGACGCTTGAAGTAAGGTGGCAATGACATCTATATTGTCTGCTGAATGTTATGGTCGGTTATAAAAAATCAAATTAAACGGGTAGCAAGGCTGAATTATGTAACGACTCCTTGCGTTTCACGATATAAGCAAGAAATAGCGCAGCATAAAAGCTGTAAAACACACTGCAATGAGTCCACAGGAACTGTACGTGTGTCAGGCCATATACAAAAAAACCAAGACACAGCGCCAACCCCATTCCCGCCGCGCATCTGATTCTTTGGTCCTGGCCGCTTAATTCGCGAAAGAAGTAATATGCAGGAACAAAATAAGTCAAAAGAAGAGCCAGTAGCCCAATGATTCCATATGCCGCCATGTAATATAAAACTTCTTGATGAGAGTGTCCTTGGCCTGTTTTAGCGGCTTCGGGCGAAATAATGCCGAGTGAAGACAACTCCTTTAAGCCATCTGCATAGAACTGGCGACCGGTTCCAAGCAGAGGATGTTCGGTAAACAAAACCCACGAACCATGCCACATCTGGAAACGGAGACCGACCGCAGTATCCGGATTCGTGCCGTCTACATAAGCGGCAATATCGCTCTTTATATTCTTTATTCTTTGCTTGCCAATTTCCCCATAAGATAAAACACCTCCAAGGATAAAGATTATCAGCAATGAAATGACAATTTTATAACTTTTCCTCACTTTAACAAGGGATAATGCTATGGTGGCAAATACGGGAATGGCGATCCATGCACCGCGAGATTCGGATATATATACTGCATACAAACTTGCAAGCATAACCACCAGTTTAAATGCAATTATGGCTTTGTCTTTTTTATCATTCCAACCGATTGAAAATGCAACAAATACTCCGAGCAGCATAGCCATGTCCGCAAACGAAATAATGGTTATAAAATCACCCATTTGATCGCGCCCGGCACCTTTATGCCAAAGATAATATGTTTTTAAAGAAGTAAACAACGAGCCGACAATCAAGCCCCACTCCAGATATTTCTCCGATTTAACAGGAGTCAGTAGCAGCGTCCAGAATACAAGCGCAAATAAGGCAAACCGCAACGGAGAGTCAAGATGCCTTGTTTCAAAAGTTCCTGAAGAAATCAGGTTGGACAATACAGCAAGAAATATCCCTGTAAATGCCAAGTTTATAGGCCAATATTCCCGTAACACCTGACTGAAGTGTTTTCCGGAAGACTTGTAGCGACAGCCGATAGCGACAAGCCCGGACAGCGCAACCAGAAAGAAGCAGGTATTTGCCGCCCCCCTGACTGTCAGCGCAAGCACAGGGAACATCACCCCTACCGTTCCGACAAATATTGCTAAATATCGCATTTACTCATTCAGTTCAGTAAATAAGCTCTACTGAACAGAAACCGCTGTACGGTGTCCATCAACAGATCCATGTGGTTAATATTCCGTTTCAACGGATCCCCCGATTTTCTCGGCCAGCATGCGCTTGAAATCGTCCGTTGGCATGACATGCCATTTTTCACCAAAAGTGATTTCACATCCACTTTGCGGCGCGTTGTAGAGTGCAACCAGCGGCAGGCCGTCATTAGAGACGTGCGGCGACAGTAGCTCCCGAATGGCAACCGGATCAATTTTGGCCGGTAAGGAGAACTTCAGCCGCTTGCCGAACAGCACGCGCGCGCCGGCGATATCGAGCACATCTTCCGCCGTTATGCGCAAGCCGCCCGAAAAACGGTCTTCCGACACCTTGCCGAATACGGCCAGAAACTCATCGTCCTTGAGCAGGTTGCGGTTCCGCTCGACGGTCTCCGCATAAACCGTCACGTCTACCGTGGCGCTGCCATCGTCCAGCGTCACAATCAGCATTTTGCCGCGTTGCGTCATCTGGGTGCGAATGCCTGCGACAATGCCCGCAATCCACTTCGAGTCCCGCGACGGCTCCAGGGCGGCCAGCTTGGTGCGAGCGAAATGGCGCGCCTCTTCCGCGTAGGCATGAAACAGGTGCCCCGAAAGAAAGAACCCGAGCGCGGCTTTTTCCTCGGTCAGCTTCTGCTTCTCGGTCCAGGGCGCCGTCTTCACGTACTCCACCGGGGCAAGCACGACGTCATTGCCGCCAAACAGGCTGACCTGGTTGGCTGAGGCTTCAGCCTGCCCGGCCGCTTCCATTGCCAGACCGACCGACGCCAGCAGCACCGCCCGGTCGACTCCAAGACAATCGAATGCGCCTGCGCGTATCAGCGACTCAATCGTGCGGCGATTGGTATGGCGCTTGTCGACGCGCAGGCAAAAATCGAACAAATCGGCAAACGGCTTTTCCTGCCGTGCGGCAACGATAGCCTCGACTGCGCCCTCTCCCGTTCCTTTTACCGCGCCGAGCCCGTAGCGAACCTGCGAAACCGGCTTCTTGCTCACGCTTGGCGGTTCGCCTACCGGAGTGAAATGGTAATTGGACAAATTAATATCCGGAGGCAACAGTTTCAGGCCGCATACGTCGACCATGTCCTCCACCAGGATCTTGATCTTGTCGGTATCGTCCATTGCCAGGGACAAGTTGGCCGCCATGAAAGCGGCGGCATGATGCGTTTTCAGGTACGCGGTCTGATAGGCCAGCAGGGCATAAGCGGCGGCATGCGACTTGTTGAAGCCGTAGCCCGCGAACTTTTCCATCAGGTCGAAAATCTCGTCGGCCTTGTGTTCGGATAAGCCGTTGCCCCCAGCGCCTCCACGGAAAATCTGGCGATGCTGCGCCATTTCCTCCGCATCCTTCTTTCCCATGGCGCGCCGCAGCAAGTCGGCGCCGCCGAGCGAATAACCGCCGACCACCTGAGCCATCTGCATCACCTGCTCCTGATAGACCATGATGCCGTAGGTCTCGGACAGAATCTTTTCCGTTCGCGGATCCGGATACTCGAAGCGCTCGCCATGCTTGCGCCGGCAAAAGTCCGGAATCAGGTCCATCGGACCGGGACGGTAAAGCGCAACTAGGGCAATAATATCTTCGAAGCGGTCCGGTTTTGCATCCTTAAGCATGCCCTGCATGCCGCGGCTTTCGAGCTGGAACACAGCGACTGTTTTGGCTTTCGTCAGCAAGTCGTAGGTTGGACGATCCATGAGCGGTATTGAATGAAGGCTGAAATCCGCCATGGCCGGATCGAGCTGCTTTATGTAGCGCACGGCCCGGTCAAGAATCGTCAGCGTGGTCAGCCCAAGAAAGTCGAACTTGACCAGCCCAACCGCTTCAACGTCGTTCTTGTCATAATGCGACACCACGCCAGCCTCTCCGCCCTGCGTATACAGCGGGCAGAAATCGGTCAGCTTGCCGGGCGCGATCAGCACGCCGCCCGCATGCATGCCGACATTGCGCGTGAGGCCCTCAACCTGCTCGGCCAGCGCCAGCAATTGCTTGACCTCCTCCTCGTTGGCCTCGCGCTCGGCCAGCAGAGGCTCTTCTTTTTTCGCGTCCGCAATAGTCACAAGCTTGCCCGGCTTGAACGGAATCAGCTTGGAAATGCCATCGCAGAAGTTGTATCCCAGGTCGAGCACGCGCCCGACGTCGCGCACCGCCGCCTTCGCCGCCATCGTGCCGAACGTGGCGATCTGCGATACCGCATCCTTGCCGTAGCGTTCCTTCACGTACTGGATGACGCGGTCGCGTCCTTCCTGGCAAAAATCGATGTCGAAGTCGGGCATCGATACGCGCTCAGGATTCAAAAAGCGCTCGAACAGCAGGTTATAGGCAAGCGGATCGAGATCCGTGATCAGTAGCGAGTAAGCGACTAGGGAGCCTGCGCCTGAACCGCGGCCCGGGCCAACCGGCACGCCGTTGTTCTTGGCCCATCTAATAAAATCGGCCACGATCAAAAAATAACCGGGGAAACCCATCCTGACGATAGTGTCGATCTCGAATTGCAGACGCTCTTCATAGCGCTCGCGCTGCGCTTCCCGCGCGCCTTCGTCAGGATAGAGTTGCAGCATGCGCTGCTGCAGCCCCTGTTTCGCCTCCATGGCCAGGAACTCGTCGATCGTGACACCATCCGGCGTCGGAAAATCCGGCAGCCGGGGCTTTCCCAGCTCCAGCGTCAGGTTGCAGCGCTTCGCAATCTCGACCGTATTCTGCACGGCCGCAGGCATGTCCGCGAACAGCTCCGCCATTTCATTCCGGGTGCGGAAACATTGCTGGTCGTTGAAATTTCTGGCCCGGCTTGCGTTGGACAGGATCTGTCCGCCTGAGATGCAAGTCCGGGCCTCATGCGCGGCGAATTCCTCTTTTGACAGGAACTGGATCGGATGGGTTGCAACCACCGGCATCTTGAGACACGCAGCCAGCGCGGCTGTCTGCTGCACGTGATTTTCCATGCCCGGATGGCCGGAGCGTTGAATTTCCAGGTAAAAGCTGCCGGGGAAAATGCTGCTCCAGCGTTGCGCGCACTGTTCGGCGGCAGCCAGGTTGCCGCTCTCTATCGCCATCCCGATATCGCCTGAGTATGCGCCAGACAGAGCGATCAGCCTGAGGCCGTTCTTGCCTTGCTGAAATTCCTGCAGCCATTCGGCACGAATCTCGGCGCGTCCGCGATGCTGGTTCTCCAGCCAGGCTTTGGACAGCAATTCGCACAATTGCAGATACCCGACCCGATCTTTGACCAGAAGCAGAAGGCGCGAAGCCTTGTCGCGTTCCTTGTCGTTGGTAATCCAGACGTCGCAGCCGGCTATCGGCTTGACGCCGACTCCGCGAGCGGCCTTGTAAAACTTGATCAGGCCAAATAGATTCGACAAATCGGTCAGCGCCAGCGCCGGCTGGCCGTCATTCGCCGCTGCTTCGACCGCATCGTCGATGCGCACCAGGCCATCGACGATGGAATATTCGGAGTGAAGACGGAGGTGAATGAATTGCGGCTGTGTCATTCCGCTATTTTACCGTGACGCAACCGTACCGGCTCGTCCCATTTATCCATATTATGATTTTAAGTTCGCCATAGTGAAGCAGGCGTTATAGATACACATGAATTGTGCAATAACGAAACAGGGAACCGGCCGCATTGCTCCCCGCTTTCGCCCGAACGAACCATGCCGCATTCCAGTCGGCCGTGGCGAAAATCGAAAGCGGGGTAATTCAGCGGCACGCGCAGCAATTTACTTGCGTACAGTCTTTTCCCGCATCTGCTGGCGCGTCGTTACCTCCGCCAACTCGGTCATCTGCTTGGCCATGCATTTCCAAACATCGTCGACACTAACAATGCCGACCAGTCCGCCCTGCTTGTTGACAATCGGAATGCGGCGAACCCCCTTGAAGCGCATTCTTTCCACCGTCTCGAACACATCCTCGTTCTCGACTGCGGTCATCAACTCGGTCATCATGATATCGATCACCTTGATGCTCTTCGGATCCAGGCCCTCCGCTATCACTATCACCACGATATCGCGGTCGGTAACGATGCCCATCGGCATCCTGACTCCTTCGATTTCCTCCACGATCACCAAGTTGCCGACGTGATGCTTGCGCATCAGTTCCGCCGCTTCCAGAACGGTAGTATCTGGGTGGCAAGTTATGGTTTGCAAGGAACTTATATGGCCTATTTGCATATTGAACCTCCTTCAATGCGAACAATCGCCGCCATCATCTCTTCATCAGGATCGCGCCGAAACGCCGTAATCCACCGTTATGCCCGCCCTAATGGATCCATTGAGACAGATTAGCCGTGGGAGCCTCATTTTAAGCGTCTTCCTTCACCATCTATTACGGATACATCAAGCGGAATCCCGTTCTTAATGCTCTGGGATACGGTGCCGACGTCCTCGAACGAGTCGATCACTTGTTGTATGCCTTCTATATTGGAGCCTGCCTTGCCGAGCCGGATCGAAACATCAATTCTTTTCACCCGAAAACGTCGATTCTCGTTGCGGTCTATATGGCAAGTCACCTTCGTCTCGATGCCGCCCGCATCCAATTGATTACGCTGCAAAACAAACAAGAGACTGGCCGAAAGGCAGTTTCCGACCGCCGCAGCCAGCACATGCGGCGGCGCCGCCCCTTCCCCCTTTCCGAGCGGCGGCAGCTCATCGGAGAGATAGCCTTCAAACGCCTCGCCAAAATCGACCTCGAAGCGATAATTTTCCTTGTGCAGCAAGGTAACGGTTACGCTTTCAGCCATGATGAACCTCCAGTAACAAATGAACGGACGAACGGATGTGTATTTTCAGCGTTAGGCACTAATTGCTCTTTGAACAAGCATAGCACCGAACATTAATACATGTTACAGCCCCCGTTTTCGCATGCACCGCGCGCTCTTGTTCCGGAGTTCTTGAGATAAAAGAGAAGAATCTTGCCAGCATTGAAATCAGTCTTTTTTCTCCCTGTCGGCATCCTTTTTCTTTGCCCGCTCTCGCGCCGGATCGACTTCTTTCCCGTCATCGGGCTCCTTTTTACCGACTTGATCAATGATCTTGTCCGTATCCTCCTGACCCGGCGTCTTTTCTCCGCTGCCGACGTCCTCTTCTACGATCATGTGCTTAGCTGGATCTTTCATGGGACTCTCCCTGGTTAGCCCTGCAAAACAGCTTGCGCAATGCGATATTCTTTATTTCGCCTTGACGCCTGAAGTAGATAAACAGCAATTTGATATCTCGCCCGTCTGGGCAAGAGACGCTAAAAATATAAGATATGATTTATTCGGCGCCATAAAGTTCGTGCCACTCTCAAAGTGCGCGGCACTACCGTTACAGGACATCAGGAACGCATGGGTGGCATGGCCTTGGCAGGATAGAGGTGCAGTCGAAAGCAGCGCACATCGTAATTATCGAAGGCATGAAGCCGGCTAAACGCCGTGCGGCATCATAATGTGCGGATAAACGTATTCTTGGGACGCGCAACCTGAATGCCTGTCGCGATTGCATCAATAGGCATTATTCCAACAGTTGAAGATGGAACAGGGATCGCCTGTGTCTTGAAACCTAATCGTTCACTTCAACCAGGATCTGATTGACAAATGCCGATAGCACTAATCGTTCGTGGACTGTCATATCGAAAAATTCAAAACCGTGGCGGTATTCGCTCTTGTTTTCCGAAGTTGTCACAGAACGGAGAACGGCCTTCAGGGTCATGATGTGGTCCTGCTCGGCAACATTTATTTTGAAAACGACCGTTCCCGACTCGCCCTTTTCCCCCAGGACGTGAGTGGCAACACAGGAGGTTCCTCCAATGCTCATATCGACGAGCGTGGCGGCGCCGATTCTCTCCGGCGCCCCGAGCGTTACGGAAGCAATGGACCTCATTTCCGCTCTTGCTCCCTTGCGCACCGTAGCCAGCCGGACTTGCGAGGGATACGACAAATGCAGATAGGAATGAGGTGAATGCACACACTTAATGACTGATGCGGAGAACGCGTAGGCCCGCTTTCCAAAAAATGAACGTACCACGAATGTCTGTCCTTCACGTACGAAGGCAAGCTTGTCGTCAACGATCGGCGCACTAACCAAGACTGACTTGTTCCTGGTGAAGCCGATCAATCGGACGTTGTAGCGGATATCCGCGTTATCGTGCAATTGCAGGTCAAGCGCCTCGCCCACCAGCCACTTTATCTGGTCCATGGAAGCGACCAGCTCCCTTTGGCTTTCCCTGACCTGATCGCCGCGGATTTCCTCGCCGCTTATGGAGCGACCTGTTCTTCTTCTGGAAGACGACCGGCCGTAATCGCGAAAGTAGCCTTGCTCGGCCATTGTTTCAATTTGGCTGGCCGACTCCAGAATGAAACCCTTGACGAGAAGAAGATTGTCCCTTGAGTCATAGACAGACCACGGCAACGGCGTTCGCACCGATAATTCGTCTGAACGTATTGGCACCAAAGAATATTTATTGAACATTACCGGCTCTAGTTTCAAGCTGCATCGAAAAATTCTCATGAGTCCCACCAAGGGGAACATGATGCATATCTTAATAATTAGACAATGACAGAATTCTCGGACAGTAGCAATATTTACATATATGCAACATCATAATAATGACATAAATGCAACAGCATGCGCATCTCAGCCCTCCCGCAACTGTGAGCGGAGACGAAAACGGACGAAACGGAAGAATGAACAGGAGCAAGCCGCTCCTGCCAATTGCGGAGATATCTAAAGGAATCTCATACCGGCATGGGTTTATTGTCGTTCAGGTTCAGCAAGCCCTTGATCAGACGGTAAGCCTTCCATACCCAAGCCGCGCCCCATATAAGCAATGCCAGCGGAATACCGATAATAGTGGCAAACGCCACTCCCCCGACAATCATCCAGACCAGATACCACAAGAAAGAGCGAATCTGCCACGTATGGTGGCTATACACGAAAGTTCCGGCTGCATCCGGCCGCTTGAGATAACTGATTATGAGAGGAATCCAGGACACTGCGCCCATCGTGAACACCAGGCTGAATCCATGAAAAATATAGAGCCACCAAGCCAGGTTCCGGATGGACCTCGTCCTGTAATCAAGAACTAACGTATCAGGCATAACGCATCCCTTTTGTTTTGCGGTTACAAAACACCCTATTCGCAGAAATGCATTCTACCTTGGTTAGCGGGATTTATATGGGGGTATGGCAAATCTACAGATTATTTACCAGGAGAAACAAGAGCGCAGACAAAATACATACGCCTGTATGTTAAAGCAGAATGGCTTTAGCCGGCAATCCACGGCGCGTTGCCGCCCGGCTTTTCAGGAAGTTTTCGATTGGGCTTCAACCGGCGACGCAAGCTTCATCCTGCTGGCGATACCGAGGCGCTTGAGCGTCTTGAACGTGCCCATAGCCTTGGCGACAAGCTGATCTCCGTTCCATATCTCGCCCTCGCAATAAAACAGCGTCGTCGAGCGATGAAGAACACGTCCTCTCGCCTGAATGCGGCAATCCACCTGCCCGCCCGGCTGAAAAAAGCTGGTTTTCATTTCGATCGTGGCTGCGCCGCTGGATTCGGGATCGAGCGAACGCGCCGCCCTAGCCATGCACACATCCAGCAATGTCATCACAACGCCGCCGTGCATGACATGCCAGCTGTTCATATGCTTCGGAAGCAAGGTGATCGCTATTTCCGCGTGGCCTTCGGCCATGCTCACCAACTCGACACCCAGCTCATTGAGGAAAGGAACATTTGTCATAAAAAAGCGCCTGCCGGATCGCGCTGCCCGCGCATGACGTAAAAAGGATTATCAATCATGCGCGGACGGCAAATGGGCCGCTCAGTTTATTTTTTCTCGTCAGCCGCCGCAGGCTCTGCCGGTTTTTCTGGCTGCTTGAGCATCTCGACTTTGTATTTCTTCTTCAGCAGGTTGATATACGCTGCCATTTCCTGCTGCGCGGTAATCTGGGACAGCTGCTGCTGTTCCGCCTGGCGGCGTTCCTTGCTCACGTTCTGGGGCGTAACCACCTTGTTGATACGGTATATCGCGTATCCCTGCAATGGATAAGTCGTGCCCGCGTACGCCGGCAGCTTGCTGGCATCTGCCTTCATGACGGAAGCCAGCGCCTCATTGCCTAGCCCATAGCTCTTGGCGCGAGACACCATCTTGGATGGCGAAAAACCGCTCGCATCGCCGCTTTCCTTCAACTTGGCGAGTTTTTCCTCACCAGCCTTCTGGGCCAGCTTGACAGCCTCATCCTGCCTGACACGCGCCTGTATGGCCGCTTTCACCTCATCATACGGACGCACGGCAACAGGTTGATACTCAGCCACATGGCCTGCGATCATGACTTGCGGGGCAACCTCGACTGCTTCGGAATTGCGCTTATTCCTGGTTGCATCCTCGGAAAATATGGCTTGCAGGAATTTAGGGTTGTTTACCGGCGAGTCAGCGCCGAGGGCCGGGTTCGGCTCCCTGGTCAGGCCGGATACTTTGTGAATCTTGAGGTTCAGCTTGTCGGCGACCGGTTTCAGGCTTTCCGCCTGTTCATACACGGTATTCGAAAATATTTCGGCCATTTCAGCGTACTTCTTGGACAAAAGCTGTTTCTTTATGTCGGTCGCAATTTCTTTCCTGACATCCGCCAGCGGCTTGACGGTTTCCGGCTTGATGCCGGTTACGGTAATGATGTGGTAGCCGAAGTCGGACTGTACCAAGTCACTGATTTCGCCCTTCTTGAGCTTGAATGCCGTCTCTTCGAAGGGCTTGACCATCATCCCCTTGGAAAAGAAGCCCAGGTCGCCGCCATTCACAGCCGAACCGGGATCCTGGGAATTTTCCTTGGCAAGCTTGCCGAAACTGCCCGGATTGCCGCGCACCTGCGCCAGGATGGCTTCCGCTTTCGCTTTGGCTGCCGATTTGTCCGCATCGGACGCATCCTTGCCGACGGTGATCAGGATATGGCTGGCCCGGCGCTGTTCAGGCGTCGAATAGCGTGAGGCGTTCTGGTCGTAATACGATTTAATGTCGGCATCGGAAACGGCAATCTTGGAGGCCACGGTGTCGGGATCCAAAATCACGTATTCGGCCGTTACCTGCTCGGGAATGGTGAATTGCGCGCTGTGTTTATTGTAGAATTCCTTGAGCGCCTCATCCGTCACCTTTACTTGCGGCAAGTAGTCGGTTGCCTTGAATACCAGTTCCTGCACTTCGCGCTCCTGCGCGCCGATGTCGGAAATCCTGGCGGCAACCTGTTGCGGCACGAATGAGCTGAAACGTATGGTCCCGTTGACCTGCTGCATCAGCATATCCTGCCTCAGGCGCGCCTCGTACATGGCGGGAGTCATTCCTTGCGCGGCGAGAGCCGACTTGTAGCGCTCGCTGTCGAACTTGCCGTCAGCGGTCCGGAGACCGGGAATATTCATTATGGCCTGTTGCAGCGTCTGATCGGAAACGGTCAGATGCTTGCTAGCAACTTCGGCAGCCATTAAACGCTGAGTAATCAGGTTTTCCAGGACGCCTTGCTTGAATTCCGGCGTATCGACCATTTTCTGGTCGAATTGAGGACCCAGCATCTGGCGGAAACGATCAATTTGCTCGCGTTGCGCGTTATCCAGCTCCTGCTTGCTGATGGTCTGGCCGTCCACCTTGGCCACCGCATCGGCACCATCCTGGAAATGGCTATAACTCTCCAGCCCGACAAAAGCAAATGAAGGAACGATGAAGATAAGAAGAATAACCTGCGCAAGACGCTGGTGGTTGCGGATAAACTCAAGCATGGCGCTCAATCCATAAAAAACAGCTTGAAAAGAATTATTGCATAAAAAAAGGCGAACATGTGTTCGCCTTTTTTTATAGTCTGGCGGAGTGGACGGGACTCGAACCCGCGACCCCCGGCGTGACAGGCCGGTATTCTAACCAGCTGAACTACCACTCCTGATACTGCTCGCACTTCTAAACTGCAAATGACTGATTGGTGGGTGCTGACGGGGTCGAACCGCCGACCTACGCCTTGTAAGGGCGCCGCTCTACCAACTGAGCTAAGCACCCATTACATCGCTTAGTCAGCCATTTATTTTGCGTTTGTCACCACGCGAAAAACGTTAGTTTACAGCATCTTTAAGAGCTTTACCAGCTTTAAATTTAGGAACTTTTGCCGAATCGATCTTGATGGCTTCGCCGGTACGCGGATTGCGTCCGGAGCGCGCTTCGCGCTTGCTTACCGAAAAGGTGCCGAAGCCAACCAGCGTCACGCTGTCTTCCTTTTTGAGCGTTGTCTTGACAGCGCCAATCAATGCATCCAGTGAGCGTGCTGCCGCCGCTTTCGAGATATCCGCCGTCTGGGCGATATGCTCGATTAATTCAGTCTTATTCACTTACCATCCCTCCCATAATAGTTTCTTATTAATGTTATCTATAAAGAATAAAAATTCCGTATCTAGCATTAAACAAGGTGGGATTAAGATGTGTCAAGAAAATTTAAGATCGCGGCAGCGCGCCAATTTGCGAAATTTTCGCCTTTCCAAAGCCCAAAACCGGAGTCAGGGAAAAACAGAAAAAAAGCGCTGCCTGATAATGAACCGCAAGAGAATTTAGCAACCGCTTGTTTTTGTAAGCAAATGTTACTAACAAACAGGAACCCTGATTACAAAATAAAAAAAGATAGAGGAATTTTGGAAGCCAAATATCATCTTTCTGAATCGCTGGTTGAAGAATATATAAGCTGCTTCTTTTTTTCAGACTGTCGCAAAGGAGCCACTTCATGCAAGATCAAACCGAGCAGCACGATTGCCCCGCCCACGATGGTAGATTGGGAGGGCACCTCTCCCACGCCAATCCAGACCCAGATTGGCCCGAGCAGAACCTCCAGCAGCGACAACAGGGATATTTCAGCGGGCGAGAGGAATCTTGCGGCCCTTATCAGCAACATGCAGGGCAGGCCGAGTTGAAAAACGCCCAGCAGCGCCATGATGCCGATATCGTGCGGCGATGCCTGCAGCGGCCATGCCAGCGGCAGCATTATCAGTGCGGATAAAAATCCGCCCAGGAATACCGTGGGAATGAAATCGCTTTCCTGTCCCGCTTTTTTGAAGATGATGAAGTTGGCGGCGGCGGCAATGGGTACCATCAAGGCTACTGCCATGCCGGCCATGCGGCCATCGTGCATTTCCGACAGGTCGCCGGCAAACATCCACACCATGCCGAGAAAAGCAAGCGCGATGGCAATCCATGTGCGCGGAGTGGTCTTCTGCTTTAAGAATATCCAGGCGAAGAAGACGGTTAGGAGAGGTGAAACGCTATCGACGATCAGCGTGTTGGCGACCGTCGTCATGGTCAGGGCCAGCATGAAACAACTGAACATGGAAGCCCACATGAGACCGGACAGCAAGCCCAGCCTGCCGGTCTTGCGGATTATCGATAGAACCCGCGATTCGTGCTGCCAGACCAGCGTGGCGGCTACGAAGAGCGCAGCGAACAGGCTGCGCCAGAAAGTGACCTCAAATCCGCGAACGACATCCAGATGACGCGTAAAAATTCCAGCCATGCTCCACATGGCTGGAACGCATATCATCAGAAGCAGTGCCTTCCGGTAGGATTGTCGGTCTATCATGGATGATCAACAATAAGAAGGTGCGCGTTAAGCGCATTGAAAAACTCAGGCGGCTTCTTTCGAGGCCCGCTTGCGCTCGTGCTCTTTCAGATGACGCTTGCGCAAGCGTATGCTCTTGGGCGTAATCTCGACCAGTTCATCGTCATCGATGAATTCGACCGCGTATTCCAGCGACATCTGAATCGCCGGCACCAGGCGCACCGCTTCGTCGGTACCGGACGAACGCACGTTAGTCAGTTGCTTGCCCTTGATCGGATTGACCACCAGATCGTTGTCGCGCGAGTGGATACCGATGATCATGCCTTCGTAGACCGGATCGTTGTGGACTACGAACATGCGGCCGCGGTCCTGCAGCTTCCAGATCGCGTAGGCCACGGCGGCGCCGTCATCCTGCGAAATCAGAACGCCGTTGCGGCGCGTGGCCACGTCGCTCCTGGTGTTGTCGACCGGTGCGTATTCGTCAAAAATATGGCTCATCAAGCCGGTGCCGCGAGTCAAGGTCATGAACTCGCCCTGAAAGCCGATCAGGCCGCGCGCAGGAATACGGTATTCAAGGCGAACCCGGCCCTTGCCGTCGGATTCCATGTTCTGCAGGTCGCCGCGGCGGCGGCCAAGCTCTTCCATCACACCGCCCTGGTTGGCTTCCTCGACATCCACCGAAAGCAGCTCGAACGGCTCGTGACGAACGCCGTCGACCATCTTGAACACGACGCGCGGGCGCGACACTGCGAGCTCAAAGCCTTCGCGGCGCATGTTTTCAATCAGAATGGTCAGGTGCAATTCGCCGCGTCCCGACACTTCGAAAATCGTATCGTCGTCGGTCGGCGCTACGCGCAACGCAACGTTGGCTTTCAATTCGCGATCCAGGCGCTCGCGCAGCTGGCGGCTGGTGACGAACTTGCCTTCGCGGCCCGCCATCGGCGAATTGTTGACCATGAAGTTCATCGTCAGGGTCGGCTCATCGACCGTCAGCATCGGAAGCGCATCCGGCGCATCCGGCGCGCACACGGTGGTGCCGATGCCGAGCTCGTCGATGCCGTTGATCAGCACGATGTCGCCGGCAACCGCCTCATCGACCAGCACGCGTTCGAGGCCCTTGAAATTAAGCACTTGGTTGATGCGCGCCTTGATGGGAGTCGAACCGGGACCGTCCATGATGATCACATCCTGCAGCGCGCGCACGCGGCCGCGGGTTACGCGCCCAATGCCGATCTTGCCGACATAGGAAGAATAATCGAGGGAAGAAATTTGCAGTTGCAGCGGACCGTCCTGGTCGTCTTCGCGCGCAGGAACGTATTTCAGGATCGCATCGAACAGCGGCTTCATGTCGCCTTCGCGAACTGAAGGATCGAGGCTTGAATAGCCGTTCAGGGCGGAAGCGTACACTACCGGAAAATCAAGCTGCTCTTCGGTTGCGCCGAGCTTGTCGAACAGTTCGAAGGTGGCGTTGATGGCCCACTCGGCGCGAGCGCCCGGACGGTCGATCTTGTTGAGCACAACGATCGGCTTCAGTCCCAATGCCAGGGCTTTACGGGTAACGAAGCGCGTTTGCGGCATCGGACCTTCCTGTGCATCGACCAGCAGCAGAACGCTGTCGACCATCGACAGCACGCGCTCGACCTCGCCGCCGAAATCGGCATGGCCCGGGGTATCGACGATATTGATATGCGTGCCTTCATATTCGACCGCGCAGTTCTTCGACAGAATCGTAATGCCACGTTCTTTTTCAAGATCGTTGGAATCCATCACCCGGTTGTCGACTTGCTGGTTGTCGCGGAAGGTACCCGACTGACGCAGAAGCTTGTCGACGAGTGTGGTTTTGCCGTGATCGACGTGGGCGATGATGGCGACGTTACGAATTGCGCGTTTGGTTTGGGACATGAAGTTTATATAGTATATCGTTAAGAAAACCCGCCATTATAGCATTTTTGGAACGAAAGCAGAAATTCCTTGAAATATCAAGCGCTTGACGAGGCCGCTATTGCGGTTTCAGTGGCTATCAGTCGTTCCGGCGCGAGTACGCCGTGGTCTTTTACAATGCCGGTGCCGAGCAATTGCCGGTCGTCGGCGCGGTAAACGCGCACCCTGCCCGCCTCATCGGGAATAGCCACCCCCTCCTTGGCCAATGCGAGCCTTTGCCCTTGCATGAAGCGCGCAGCAAGATCCTGCGTCAGCAGCAGCATGGGGAACGAAGAGAGCAGCAAGTCAGCCGGCTCCAGTAGCAGGCTGAGTTCCGATTGAGGAAGTTTCTCCAATGCCGGGAGTTCACGGGCCCCCTCAAGGGTCAGGTTTCCGACCTTTGTACGGCGCAGTGCGTTCAAATGAGCGCCGCAACCCAGAGCACGTCCGATATCTTCTCCCAGCACGCGAATATATGTTCCTTTGCTGCACAGAACGCGCAAGCTCAGGTACGGCTCGCGATACGCGAGCAGCTCCAGCTCCAGGATGGTGATTCTGCGGGATGCGCGCTCCAGCTCTATTCCGGCGCGGGCGTATTCGTACAGAGGCTTGCCGTCTCGCTTGAGCGCGGAATACATCGGCGGAACCTGATCGATTTCCCCGCGGAACAGCGTTAGCGCTTCTTCGATTTGGGCAATCGTGACGTTGACTTCCCGGGTTTCGAGGATTTCGCCTTCGGTGTCGCCGGTAGTGGTCGTTGTACCCAAGTGGACGACTGTCTCGTAACCCTTGTCGGCATCCAGCAGATCCTGCGCGAATTTGGTCGCCTCGCCGAAACATAAAGGCAGTAGGCCGGTTGCAAAAGGATCCAGCGTACCGGTATGGCCGCCTTTTTTAGCATTCAGCAGACGTTTGGTGCGCACCAGCGCATCGTTGCTGGACCAGCCGACGGGCTTATCCAGCAGCAGGACGCCGTTGACGGAAATACGAGGATTCTTTTTGAGCGGAGATTGCGCCATTTAATCAGTAACGTCCACAACGAGGGTAAGCAATGGAAAAGCAGTGCAACTGCGAATAGTCCGTTCATGTCGGAAGACGAGACCATGACAGTGTCGCCGAGGACATGTCGTCCGTGAAGCGCAGCCAGGCCGAAGACCGTGCCGGTGCGCGGCAAGGCGAGTCGTCAAAGCCGCTGACGGCATGAAATCAGCCTTCGTCCGAATCCTTGGCACGATCGGCATTGGCCTTGTCGATCAGATCCGACAGCGCCATGCCGCGCGAAGTGGATGTATCGTGCACAAAATGCAATTGCGGCAGCGTATGGATGTGCAGGCGCTTGCCCAGCTGGGCGCGGATGAATCCGGCCGCATTGGTCAGTCCGTCCAAGGTATTTTTCACTGCGTCCTGATTGTCGTTCAGCATGGTGAAGAACACTTTTGCATGGGCATAGTCGGGAGTCACCTGTACGTCCGTAATCGTGACCAAGCCGGCGCGCGGGTCTTTCAGTTCGTAAGCGATGATCTCGGACAGATCGCGCTGAATCTGGTCAGCTACGCGCAGAATACGTCCGGGAATCGCTTTGCTGTGTCGTGCCATAACCTATCCTATCTATTTGACTTGTTGCACGGGTGCGAGAGCGTGCCTTTCCAGCCGGAATCGGATCCGGCAAGGCAAATAAGGCGCGGCGGATATCTCTGCCTGCTTCCACAGGCTCGATAAAGTCCGGCCTGAGCCCGAAAGGAAGGTGGCCTTAACGGTGCTTGGCTTGCACCGTTAAGGCCACCCTCGCCATCCATACTGCCCGTCAAATAATCAAATTCTTCATTTGCCGGGCAATTAGGCGGAACTTCCGTCTCTTGAATTATAAGGTACGGGCGATTTCCTGAACCTCGAATACTTCAAGCTGATCGCCTACCTGTATATCGTTGTAGTTCTTCAGCGTCAGGCCGCACTCGAAGCCGGCCTTCACTTCCCTGGCATCGTCCTTGAAACGCTTCAAGGAGTCGATTTCGCCGGTCCAGACCACGACGTTATTGCGGAGCAGGCGAACCTGGGAACCGCGACGGACCAGACCATCCAGCACGAAGCAGCCCGCAATCGCGCCGACCTTGCTGACCATGATGACTTGCCGGATTTCGACCAATCCCAACGCATTTTCGCGTTTTTCCGGAGCCAGCATGCCCGACATGGCAGCCCTTACTTCATCGATTGCATCGTAAATGATGTTGTAGTAGCGTATATCGATGCCGTTGGCTTCGGCCAAATTGCGCGCCAAGGCATCGGCCCGCGTATTGAAGCCGATGATGACAGCCTTGGAAGCGACGGCAAGATTGACGTCCGATTCCGTGATGCCGCCAACCGCGGCATGCACGATCTGCACGCGCACCTCGTCGGTGGAAAGCTTCTGCATCGACTGAACCAGCGCTTCCTGCGAACCCTGCACGTCCGACTTGATGATCATCGGCAACGTCTTGACTTCGCCTTCCGCGATCTGTTCGAACATGTTTTCCAGCTTGGCCGCCTGTTGCTTGGCCAGTTTCACGTCGCGGAACTTGCCTTGCCTGAACAAGCCGATTTCACGCGCCTTGCGTTCGTCGGCCATGACAATCGCCTCTTCGCCAGCTCCCGGCACCGCGGTCAGACCCTGAACCTCGACCGGGATGCCAGGACCCGCTTCGGTAATGGCCTTGCCGTTTTCGTCGAGCATGGCGCGAACGCGGCCATACGCCGTGCCTGCCAATATAACGTCGCCGCGCTTCAGCGTGCCCGACTGCACCAGGATCGTGGCAACCGGGCCGCGACCCTTGTCCAGGCGCGCTTCGATCACAAGCCCCTTTGCGGGAGCGTCGACCGGTGCCTTAAGTTCGAGAATTTCTGCTTGCAGCAGCACATTTTCCAGCAACTCGTCGATACCCTGTCCGCTCTTGGCGGAGACCTGCACGAATGGCGATTCGCCGCCGTATTCTTCCGGCACGACCTGCTCGGTCACCAGTTCCTGGGTAACGCGGTCGGCATTGGCGCCAGCCTTGTCGATCTTGTTGATCGCAACCACCAGCGGAACGCCCGCAGCCTTCGCATGGGCAATCGCTTCCTTGGTCTGCGGCATCACGCCGTCGTCGGCTGCCACCACCAGAATCACGATGTCGGTTGCCTGGGCGCCGCGGGCGCGCATTGCGGTAAACGCCTCATGGCCCGGCGTATCCAGGAATGTGATCATGCCGCGCGGCGTCTTGACGTGATAGGCGCCGATATGCTGCGTAATGCCGCCGGCCTCGCCCGATGCAACCTTGGTGCGGCGAATATAGTCAAGCAGGGAGGTCTTGCCGTGGTCGACGTGGCCCATCACGGTCACAACCGGAGCGCGTGGAAGCGCCTCGACATCCGTCGCGGTTCCCAGTTCCGCCAGCAGCGATTCATGGTCGTCAATCTTGGCCGCGAACGCCTTGTGACCCATTTCTTCGGCCAGGATCATGGCTGTTTCCTGATCCAGCACCTGATTGATGGTAACCATCTGTCCGAGCTTCATCAATTGCTTGATGACTTCGGATGCCTTGACCGACATCTGGTGGGCAAGTTCGGCGACCGTCATGGTCTCGGGAACGTACACGTCCCTGACTATCGCCTCGGTCGGCTGCTGGAAATTGGTTTCGCGTTCATCCGCTTGCGAAGAACGACGTCCCTTCGGACCGCTACGCCATCCGTCGCGGCCCGTGCCGCCGGTTGCGCCGCGCGTCTTGATGCCGAGACCGCGTTTCTTCGCGTCATCCTGCCAGGTGGAAGAGACATTGGCCGACTTGATCGACTTCTTGTCTGCAACTGCCGGCTTCTTCTCTTCCTTTTTCTCGCCGGGCTTCTTTTCGGCAGGCTTGTGCAGCGTGCCGCCCGGCTTTTTAACTTCTCCAGTCGCTTCCGCAGGCGCGGCAACAGGTGCCGGCGCAGGCGCCTTGATGACTCGCCTTGTAGTCATCATCGCCTTGATCTGCGCAACCTCATCCTCAACCGCTTTTCGGGCGCGCTCGGCCACTGCCGTTTTCTCGGCGGCATTGACGACGGCCTCGGCCGACTTCTTCTTCAGCTCTTCGACGGCAACTTGTTTTTTCTCTTCCTCGGCCGCTTTTGCCGCGGCATCGACCGCGGGCGCTTTTTTCTTTTCAGCCGACTTGGACGCTTCGGCTGCTTCAGCCGCCGCTTTCCGTTCCTGAAGTTCAGCCTCTTCCCGCGCTTTCTTATCAGACTCTTCCTGCGCTTTTTTCTCTGCGTCGAGCTTCGCCAGATAGGCCTGCTTTTCACGCAGATCCGCTTCCTGCCGCGCAATCAGTTCAGCCTGGCGGCGCGCTTCCTCGGCGCGACGCGCCTGCTCCGCCTCGTCGATGATCGGAGCGGGCGCTTTCGCAACCGGCGCCTCTTCCGCGGCTGGCACGCCTTCATTGACGAAAGTGCGTTTCTTCCGCACTTCAACTTGGATCGTGCGCGACTTGCCCGAAGCGTCAGCCTGCTTGATTTCAGTCGTTTCCTTGCGCGTCACGGTAATTTTTTTCTTTTCGCCTTCGGACGACATGCCGTGCGCACGGCGCAAATGCTCCAGGAGCTTGTCCTTATCCTCTTTAGTGAGGGAATCGCTGGATGAACTCTTCTCAACGCCGGCATTGCGCAATTGTCTGAGCAACAGGTCAGATGACATCTTCAGTTCAGCAGCAAACTGGGCTACGTTGTTACTACTCGCCATTCAATCCTCTTTTCTATGTGACGCGGCGTTATTTATATCGCCCGGCCAATCAGCTGGCTTCAGCAAGTTTCCATGCCTGGGTTTGTAATGCCTTGGCATGTTCATCGTACTGAGCGTCGATGAGCTTCATTTCTTCATCGGTTGCATCTGCGAATTCATTCTGAATCAATTGCCGCGCGCGCTCCGTGGGCAAGGCCAGGATCGCGCCGAATTCATCGTATGCCAGTCCGGCAAATTCTTTTATCGTCTTGATGCCGGCCAATCCCAGCTTGCCTGCGATCGTCCGGTTCATGCCTTCCAGATTGATGAGATCTTCTTCCATCCCATCCATGCCTTCTTCGGATGCGATCGCTTCCGACACCAGCGCGTCGCGCGCCCGGTTCCGCAATTCCTTGACGGTGTCTTCATCGAAGGATTCGATCTCCATCATTTCCTCGATCGGAACGTAGGCGACTTCCTCCAGGCTGGCAAAACCTTCTTCAACCAGAATATCGGCCACTTCCTGATCGACATCGAGCTTGTCCATGAAAAGAGCGCGAGTCGCCGCCGTTTCCACCGCAGACTTGTCCGCCGACTCCTCAGCCGTCATGATATTGATCTTCCAGCCGGTCAATTCCGACGCCAGCCGCACGTTTTGTCCGCTGCGGCCAATCGCAATCGCGAGATTCTCTTCGTCGACCACTACGTCCATGGCATGCTTTTCTTCATCAACCACAATAGAAGAGACGTTGGCCGGAGCCAGCGCTCCAATCACGAATTGAGCGGGATCTTCCGACCAGAGAACGATATCCACGCGCTCGCCGCCCAGCTCGCCCGTTACCGCCTGCACCCTCGATCCGCGCATTCCGACGCAGGTACCGATCGGATCGATGCGCTTGTCGCTGGTATATACGGCAATCTTGGCGCGAACGCCGGCGTCACGCGCCGCCGATTTGATTTCAAGCGATCCTTGCTCGATTTCCGGCACTTCGAGTTCGAACAGCTTCATGATGAATTCCGGCGCGGTGCGCGACAGGATTACCTGCGGGCCGCGTGCAGTGCGATCGATGCGCAGGATATAAGCCCGAACCCGATCTCCGATACGCAGGTTTTCCTTTGGAATCATCTGGTCCCGGGGCAAGCGCGCTTCGATCTTCCCCGATTCGACAATAGCGTCGCCGCGCTCCATGCGCTTGATGGTGCCCGTCACGAGCGCATCGCCGCGCTCCAGGAAATCGTTGAGTATCTGTTCGCGCTCGGCGTCGCGGATGCGCTGCAATACGATTTGCTTGGTGTCCTGCGCAAAGCGGCGGCCGAACTCAACCGATTCAACGTGATCCTCGATGTATTCGTCAACCTCGATGTCCGGAATCTGCTCTTTTGCTTCGAAATACAGGATTTCCTGATCGGGCAATTGCAGGCCGGCCTCATCCGGCACGACATGCCATCTACGGAAAGTTTCAAATTCGCCGGTTTCACGGTCTATGGAGACACGAATATCCACATCGCCCGGATAGCGTTTCTTGGTAGCCATCGCCAGCGCATGTTCGATCGCACCGAATACAACATCCTTGTCGACATTTTTTTCGCGCGCCAGCGCATCAACCAACTGCAGTATTTCGACACTCATGCTTTGCGGCTCCTAAAATCTACCTTCGGCACCAAACGTGCCCTGTCTACGTCGGCAAGAGTAAACTCCAACGTCGCCAACCCATCCTTAACTGGAAATTCCAGCGCCAGCTTCTCTCCTTCCGGAGCAAGCAAAACACCCTGGAACAATTTCTGATTTGTTATTACATCGGCCGGCATTTTCAGCTTCACCGCCGCCTGGCAACCGGTAAAACGGGCATAATCCGCCAGTTTTTTCAGTGGACGATCCAACCCGGGAGAGGATACTTCAAGCGTTTCATAATCCACGTTTTCAACGGTCAGCACATGCGACAGCTGATTACTGACTTTGCTGCAGTCCTCAACTGAAATAGCGCCCTTGCCCGACTCTTCCGAGGGGAAATCGATATAGACGCGCAAAAGCCCGCGTCCAGCGCGTTCAAGATCAACCAGCTCGTACCCCAAACCGGCAACCGTTTTTTCAATCAAATCCGGCAACAGCAAATTATTTCTCCAGCAACCAATATAAACAGCGCCCACAGGCCGGCGTTATAGCCCACTTCAAAATGCGTAATGAAAAAAAAATGGGCATGCGCCCATATCTCGTCCTTCAAACACTTTTAACCCTTACATATGGGCAAGCCTGCATCAACCGGATGATTATAAACCAATTGGCCGTCTGCCGCAATGCGCGCATAGCCGGCCGAATGCACCTTTCGGATTATAACAAAGGAAAGAAATCGCACTATACGGACGTATTCCGGGCTCATCCATTTCGACCTCTCATCGTTTTCGATTTCAGCTTATACTAATATTTTCCCTAGTAAACTATTCATATGATGCACAGCATTCCGGAAGAAAAGCTTGTTTTCAAGACGCCGAAAACAGCATGCAACCGATGATCCAATGCCGGCCGTAAATGCAGCGCTGGCATTGCAGCGCCCTCTGCTCGTCAAGCAGCATCATGAAGAATCGGAATTGCCGCACAGCATTGATGGGATCGAGGCGGCATGAGATTATTCAGAAAATGATGTGCCTGTTTTTTGAGCAGACCGATGAGGCCCCGGGAATTCCAGCGTTTTTTGATTTTCATCAACACTTTGTCCACAGAAACTGTGGGTAACTTTTTTACAACAACAATTTCATGGCATCAAAAAAATCAGTCTATAGCGAAGCATCGATTCGTGTTCTCAAGGGACTGGAGCCGGTCCGGCAGCGTCCGGGCATGTATACCCGCACCGAAAACCCACTGCACATCGTGCAGGAGGTGATCGACAATGCCTCCGACGAAGCTCTTGGCGGCTATTGCACCCATATCATAGTCACTCAAGGCACCGACGGCAGCGTCAGTGTCGAAGACGACGGACGCGGCATACCGACCGGACTGCATCCGGAAGAGAATGTGCCGACCGTCGAAATCGTTTTTACCCGGCTTCATGCGGGCGGCAAGTTCGACAAGGGGCAGGAAGGCGCCTATGCTTTTTCAGGCGGCCTGCACGGAGTCGGGGTGTCCGTCACCAATGCCTTGTCCCTGCGTTTGGAAATCACTGTCTGGCGCGAAGGGAATGTGCATCGGATGGCATTCGCCGACGGCGAAGTATCGGAAAACCTGACATCGCGTCCAATTGCTCGCGGCGAAAAGAAACACGGCACGCGCGTAACTGTCTGGCCGAACCCGAAGTATTTCGATTCGGCGGCAATTCCGCAACAGGAATTGCTGCACCTGCTGCGCTCCAAGGCTATCCTTTTGCCCGGCATCAAGGTCACGCTTTTCAATCAAAAAAGCGGCGAAACCCTTGAATGGCAATACGAGCAGGGCTTGCGCGGCTACCTGACCGAAGCGCTGGATCTCGGCACTGACAGGGAAGCGCTGATCCCGCTGTTCGAGGGCGAGCAATATGCAGCCGCCGACAGCGAAGGCTTTGCCGAAGGCGAAGGCGCGGCCTGGGTAGTCGCGTGGACCGCGGACGGCGCCCTGGTGCGCGAATCCTATGTCAACCTGATTCCGACGCCTGCCGGAGGAACGCACGAATCGGGCTTGCGCGACGGGCTGTTCGGGGCAGTCAAGAGCTTCGTCGAGATGCATTCGCTCCTGCCCAAGGGCGTCAAATTGCTGGCGGAAGACGTATTCGCGCACGTTTCCTTCGTATTATCGACGAAGGTGCTCGATCCGCAATTTCAGGGGCAAATCAAGGAAAGGCTGAACTCGCGCGACGCGGTTCGGCTGGTTTCCGGGTTTGTCAGACCTGCATTCGAACTGTGGCTGCACCAGAACGTCGACCACGGCAAGAAACTGGCCGAACTTGTTATCAAGCAAGCCCAATCGCGCCTGCGCTCGGCGCAGAAGATTGAAAAGAAAAAATCGTCGGGCGTGGCGGTATTGCCGGGCAAGCTGACCGATTGCGAATCGAGCGACATTACCCGCAACGAACTTTTCCTGGTCGAGGGAGATTCGGCTGGAGGTTCGGCCAAGATGGGGCGCAGCAAGGAATTCCAGGCGATCCTGCCGCTGCGCGGCAAAGTCCTGAATTCATGGGAATCGGAACGCGACCGGTTGTTCGCAAACCAGGAAATTCATGACATTACGGTCGCCATCGGCGTCGACCCGCACGGAATCAACGACACGCCCGACCTGTCGGGACTGCGCTACGGCAAGATCTGCATCATGTCGGACGCGGACGTGGACGGCTCGCATATCCAGGTGCTGCTGCTGACGCTGTTCTTCCGGCATTTTCCGCGCCTGATCATGAACGGCAACATCTTTGTCGCCCGCCCTCCCCTGTATCGGGTCGACGCACCTGCGCGCGGCAAGAAACCGGCGCAGAAAATGTATGCGCTGGACGAAGAAGAAATGGTCGCTATCCGCGACAAGCTGCGCAAGGACGGAGTCAAGGACGGCGCCTGGTCGATTGCGCGCTTCAAGGGACTAGGCGAAATGAACGCAGAACAATTGTGGGAAACCACGCTGAACCCCGACACACGGCGGCTGTTGCCCATCATGGTTGGCAATTTCGGCCAGATTGCATCCGAAGACCTCTTCAACATGCTGATGGGCAAGGGAGAAGCTGCAGCTCGGCGCGCATGGATGGAAGAACACGGCAACGAAGCCGAAGCCGACATCTGATACTCCGGCCTATTTCTATTAACTGCCCTCGCTCCCGCCCTTGCATTGAAGAGGGAGCAACCGGCAAACCTGAAAATCCACCAAATTGAACACCATGTCACCACAAGCCAGTCTTTTTGACCAGACCCAGCCGGCAGCCGACGCGGAAACCCTGACCTTGGCAGCGTTTGCCGAAAGAGCCTATCTCGACTACGCGATATCGGTCGTCAAGGGACGCGCCTTGCCGGACGTATGCGACGGGCAGAAGCCGGTGCAGCGCCGCATCCTGTATGCGATGAACGAACTGGGCCTGAACACCACCGCCAAGCCGCGCAAGTCGGCGGCCGTGGTCGGCGACGTGCTCGGCAAGCTGCATCCGCATGGCGACCAATCGGTCTACGACGCGCTGGTGCGAATGGCTCAGGACTTCTCGCTGCGCTATCCCTTGATCGACGGACAGGGCAATTTCGGTTCGCGCGACGGCGACGGCGCCGCTGCTATGCGCTACACTGAAGCGCGCCTGACGCCGGTCGCGCAACTTCTGCTGGACGAAATTTCCCAGGGAACGGTCGATTTTCAGCCGAATTACGACGGCTCGACCACGGAACCGAAAATGCTGCCGGCGCGGTTGCCGATGCTATTGCTGAACGGCTCATCCGGCATCGCAGTCGGCATGGCGACCGAAATCCCCTCGCACAATCTGTGCGAAGTCGCCAAGGCGGCGGTTGCGCTGATCCGCAATCCCGACCTGACGCATGCCGAGCTGATGGCGTTTATTCCAGGCCCCGACTTTCCAGGCGGCGGACAGATCATCACGCCTGCCGCCGCGATCTCGGAAATGTACGAGCACGGCCGCGGCAGCCTGAAGGTTCGGGCACGCTGGAAAATTGAAGAACTGGCGCGCGGCCAGTGGCAGGCTGTGGTGACTGAATTGCCACCAGGCGCGTCTTCGCAAAAAGTGCTTGAAGAAATCGAAGAACTGACCAATCCAAAAATCCGGGCCGGCAAGAAAGCGCTTTCGCCGGAACAGGTCGCGTTGCGGCAGACATTCCTCAACGCCCTCGACACCATACGGGACGAGTCCGGGCGCGATGCGCCGGTAAGGCTGGTATTCGAGCCCAAGTCGAAGAACCAGGACAAGACCGACTTCATGCACATGCTGTTGGCGCACACGTCTCTCGAGAGCAACGCCAGCCTGAACCTGGTTATGATCGGCATCGACGGCAGGCCGCGCCAAAAAAGACTGGGCGACATACTGCGCGAATGGATAGCGTTCCGCTTCGCCACGGTCACCCGCCGCACCAGGTGGAAGCTGGACAAGATCAACGACCGCATACACATCCTCGAAGGCCGCGAGGCCGTGCTGATCAATATCGACGAGGTGATCCGCATTATCCGCAACTCGGACGAACCGAAACCGGCGCTGATAGCGGAATTCAAACTGTCCGAGCGCCAGGCCGACGATATTCTGGACATTCGCCTGCGGCAACTGGCGCGGCTGGAAAGAATCAAGATCGAACAGGAACTGGCCGAACTGCGCAAAGAGAACATATCGTTGCAGGACCTGCTCGACAGCCCGGCTTCGATGAAGCGCAGCATCATCCGCGAGATCGAGGCCGACCAGAAGAAATCCGGCGACGGCCGCCGAACCCTGATCGAGGAAGCGGAAAAGGCGTCTGTCGAACAGAGAGTGATCGACGAACCGGTTACGGTAGTGATTTCCCAGCGCGGCTGGGTGCGCTCGCGTACCGGCCACGGACACGACGTGGCGCAATTCGGCTTCAAGCCTGGCGACGCGCTGCAGCAGACATTCGAGTGCCGCACTGTCGATCATCTTCTCGCTTTCGGATCAAGCGGACGCATCTACTCGATTCCGGTTGCCCAACTGCCGAATGCGCGCGGCGACGGTACGCCGATTACCGCCCTGGTCGATACGGTTAACGGCGAGCGCATATTGCATTATTTCGCCGGTCCGGACGACGCCAAGCTGTTGATCTGCTCCAGCTCCGGCTATGGCTTCGGCGCCAAGGCGGGCGACATGGTGAGCCGCGTGCGTTCCGGAAAAACCTTTATCGCGCTGGATCCGGGCGAAGAACTGCTGCCTCCGCATCTTATCGGCAAGGAAGACAGCGAGGTAGCATGCCTGTCGCAAAAAGGACGCCTGCTGATATTCGGCCTCGACGAACTCCGTACGCTTGCCAACGGCGGGCGCGGCGTCATCTTGATGGCATTGGAGCCGAAGGAACAGTTGCTGGACGCCCGGCCCGTCAGCCCCAAGGGGGTCATCGTGTCCTGCAGCGGCCGCGGAGGAAAAATACAGGACATCAAGCTGACCTCAACCGGCATGGCTCCTTACCAGAGCAAGCGCGCCCGCAAGGGAAAGCTTGTCGATTCGAAGAACAAGCCGGCTGCGCTCGCCGTGTTGCGATAACTGCCGGAGTTGAATCGCAGGAATTGCACGAGCAGGCTGTCTTTTAGTCGATTTCTGCGATCAATTCCATTTCCAGGCATGCGCCCATCGGAATCTGGGCAACTCCGAATGCGGAGCGCGCATGCCGGCCCTGCTCGCCGAATATTTCAGCCAGCAGTTCCGATGCGCCATTGGTGACCAGATGATGCTCAGTGAAGTCTCCGGTCGAGTTGACCAGGCTCAGCACCTTGACGATGCGCCGGACGCGGTTCAGGTCGCCGCCGCAAGCGGCCTGCAGCGTTGCGATCATGTCGATGGCGACGCTGCGCGCAGCCTGCTTGCCTTCGTCGACGCTTATGTTCTTGCCGAACTGACCAACCCAGGGCTTGCCGTCTTTTTTGGCAACGTGCCCTGACAGGTAAACCGTGTTCCCGGTCTGCACGTACATGACATAGGCTGCCACCGGTGTCGCAACCGCTGGCAGATTGATCTGCAATTCGTTGATTTTATTGTAGTAAGACATGTTATTCCCATGAAAAGCCCGCCTTCAAAGCGGCAGGCGTGAACGCAGCCATAAACAGTATCGCCGCGGATCGTTCCTCTGCCTATACTGCTGCGGGTATTTCTTATTGAGCCTATAGTATAAGCTCAATAAAGCAGGCATTTCCATATGCACGGCTGCCGCCGCGCCGAGGAAAACACGCATCGTTGCCCGCCGAGGTCGACAAGACCGACTGGGTGCCCCTACAATTCCGCTGTTTGCAACGATTAAAATAGATCGAAAAGATGAAAAAGAAAAAGAAAAGGGACAGTTTCGACCTTGAGCAGATAAGCACCGCGATCGACGAACACTTCTACAAGCTGGACGGACACGAACCGGTGCGCTGCACCCTTGCGGAGTATGCGCAATCGATGCAGGACGAATCTATGCGCGTGGTGGCGCAAACCACGGCGGGCGATCTGCAGATATCGACTATTTTCACCGGCATCGACCGGAATTTCGGCAGCGGCCCCCTTTCCCTGTTTGAAGCCGTGGTGTTCGGGCTTCCCGACGACATGCATCCGCAGTGGCGCTTTTCGACTTGGGACGAGGCGATGGATAACCATCGGCGCCTGGTTGAAACCGTTACCGAACGCGGCGCATCAGGGCTGCAGGAAGAGATCAGGAAAGTAACCGGCACTGCCGGCTGAAAAGATCAGAACAGCTGATCCATCCTGAAAAGGGTCATTAATCCGATCACGGCAAAGATTGCCGCCGCGATAAAGTGAACCAGCCTGATCGGGATTCTGGCCGCAAAGCGATCTCCGACGAAGACTGCCGGCACGTCGGCAATCAGCATCCCCAGCGTTGTTCCGGCAACCACGATCAGCGGATCGCCGTACCGCGCCGCCATGGCAATCGTCGCGATCTGGGTTTTATCGCCCATCTCGGCCAGAAAAAAGGTCACCAGGGTGGCGCCGAAAATACCCAGACGCTGGCCAAGCATGCTTTCCTCTTCCTCTATCTTGTCCGGGACCAGGGTCCAGATTGCCATCGCGACAAAAGAAATCCCCAGAACGATGCGCAAGGTATCCGGCCCAAGCAACCGGGTGATCCAGGCGCCGAGCGCGCCTGCCAGTCCATGGTTGATCAGCGTCGCGACCAGTATGCCGGCAACGATCGGCGCGGGTTTCTTGAAGCGTGCGGCAAGCAAAAAGGCCAGCAGTTGCGTCTTGTCGCCGATTTCGGCCAGGGCGACAACACCTGTTGAAACTAAAAAGGCTTCCATTATTTTTCAGTAATTATTTAGCCGCCTTGGCGACAGAAGGACGATGCCCGTCGGCGAGAGAAGTGTCAGCGGCGGAAGACCCAGAGATTATCGCCGGAAGCGGCAGGCTCGAACGCATAGTCTTCAGTATCAAACGCTTTTAATTGTTCCGCATCGGTCACGCCGTTGACAGACGCATAGCGAGCCATCAATCCGCGCGCCCGCTTTGCATGAACAGGAATGATTTTCCATTTGCCGTTCTTCATTTCCTGGAATACCGGCGCAATCACCCTTGCATGCAGTCTTTTCGTATTAATCACGCGATAATACTCGTCGGACGCGAGGTTGATAAGTACATTTGCATTGTTCCGTTCCAGGTCCCGGTTGATTGCATCGGTTACAGCCGAATCCCAAAACGCATATAAATCCTTGCCATTTGAATTCGGCAGCTTTGTTCCCATTTCAAGCCGATAAGGCTGAATCAAATCCAAAGGGCTCAGTATTCCATACAAGCCCGACAATATGCGAATATGGGTTTGCGCATAATCGACCTGAAAATCATTCAGGGATGCAGCATCCAATCCTCGATAAACATCACCGTCATAAGTAAAAATTGCCTGTTTCGCGTTTTTCAGGTCGGCCTGCGGCGACCATGTCGCATAACGGCCCGCATTCAGCGCTGCCAAGTGATCCGATATGCGCAAAAGGCTGCCTAACTGCGCAGGCGAATACAATTTAAGCAACTTTATCAATTCCGCGGTATGCCTGATCAGGTCGGGCCGGCTATATTTTTCAATCTTGGAATTAAAATCAATATCGAGTCTTTTGGCGGGAGAAAGAACGAACAGCATATGGCTTCCAATGATAAAATTTCTCACATGATACCTACTTGCGTCGTACTGGACACCAATGTCTGCCTGGATTTATTCGTTTTTCATGACCCGCGCTGGATCAAACTTCTCGATGCACTAAGAAGCGGCGCAGTAAAGGCGGTAACGCGGCACGACTGCCGCATGGAATGGCTTGCAGTCCTGAACTATCCTCATTTGCCCCTGGATCCCGACTCCAGAATTAAATGCGCGGACGAATTCGATGCCCTGATTAGCTGTCTGAATCCCGCCCCCCGTTCCTGCTTTCATTTACCTATTTGCAGCGACAAGGACGATCAGAAATTTCTTGAGCTGGCGCATGAAGCTTTGGCAACCTTTCTGATTACGAAAGACAAGGCCCTGCTAAAGCTCTCAAGAAAGACCACTAACGCAGGGCTATTCCGTATTATTCAACCGCAAGAGTGGCCGGGAATAAACGGCAACTGATTTTGGTCATATCGGATCGCCATGCAGAGAACCTATATGGATACCAGCGTATCCAATAGATGTCAGGCGGACGTTGCAAAATAGCGGCGATATGGATTTCTGCATTTGGAATAACGTTATTTGCAGCTATTTGTCTTTTCTTTGCTTGAGAAATGACGCAATAGAGAAATAAGATAATGCATGGGTATTCCCTTATCTCTTGTAACGGCCGCTCGTTTCTCCAAAGCGGACTCCATTACTCTTTCACATATTGGTCCACTTTTCATATTGTTCTTCAAGTCGCAAAAAATAGACAACTCAGTAAATATTTCTGAAATAATAATAAATATTCTTTATACTTTAAAAATCGATTGCTAATTTTGAATTAAAACGAAAACTATTCCTGTATTCGTCTTTACTGAAATTTACAAATAATAAAAACCCCTTTAACTGAAATAAGGTTGAAAAATGACATCCTACAAACAACTTCAGGCACAAATCGAGCAACTGCAACTGCAAGCTGAAGATGCGCGCAAAAAAGAACTGGCAAGCGCAATAAGCCAAGTGAAAGCCCTGATGGCGGAATATGGCATCTCCGCCGCCGATTTGGGATTGAGCGGAAAGAAAAAAACCACTCGGACGCGTCCTGCTTTGGCAGCTAAATATCGCAACTCCGAAACCGGCGAAACGTGGTCCGGCCGCGGCAAGGCACCGAAATGGATGAATCTGAAGAACAAGGAACAGTATTTAATCAAATAAAGGCGCAGTTGGTACCTGTTTGAGGTACCGCCGGCTATCGGGCATATAAATGAAAGCGACATCGTCGCTTGTCATTTGCCCGTGTTTACTTTTCGGAAAAGACAAGCGTGCGCCCGCATCGCCTGTTTTTTCATTCAATCGCGAAACAAGCGCTGTAAACCTACGTCTCTCGCCACAGCGGCACTTTCCGCTCGTGCGCCCTTGAAAACCTCCTGTTGAAGTTCCATCGACGCTTTCGACACATGCGTTTCGTTTCAGCTTGCCAAGTCGGATGAATCATAGCGGCAACTGCTGTCGAATTCCCGGCTATTGCCTCCTCTGCCGTTATCGACTTCGTCAATTTCCGGCTTCAGCCAGCCTCTCCGTCATGCCGGCGATACGTTGCCCTGCAGTGCGCCATAGACCGGAACGGCAGACACGCAATCAGGCGGGATCGCCGGGAACGCCTTCCAAGATCGTTTCCGATAGCTGCTTCCGCGCCGGATTCGCATCTTCGAAAAATCCATGACATTCGCCTTCCGATAATTCAGCAGAGCCTGTGACTCAAGTGCCAAATACGGCAAACGGGTAGAAGCAAGACGCAGCCAATCAAGCGGCGCATGCCTGAAGGAATGAGGCGTTTAAACATGCTTCCGCCCGCTGCGGCAAGAAATGCATGCCGCAATTCACGATTTTCCGGTTACGGGCTTGGTGCCGGATCGAAAAACGCACACAACCGCGTCCTTTGGCACCGGATAGAACCGGCTATCGGTGACAAGCCCTTCTTTTATTTCTCTGAAACAACCCCGCTTCATAAAGCATTGCGCTTCTTCCTGCTTCAAAAGCAATCAATTCCTTTTTTTTATAAAGGATTCTTGGCCTATATCAAATGAAAAACTCATCAGTTAAATCTTGGCATGTAAATCATTAATCTCGATTGCATGTTAATAGTTAATTCAACAACCCGCTTCATGATGGAAATTTATTGATTTGATTTAGGTATAAGTATTTTCATTAAATTAAAACATTATTTACATAAATTAATTATTTGATGGCTATCAATAACTTGCTGAATGAGTAAGGCATATTCACCATATGGTTTTGAGGGCGATAGAAAGCCACATCATGTCTTGCAGTCTGCAGCAGTAGCCAACTGTTTTAAACAGGTAATTATTTGCTTTAAACAGTTGTGGGAAAAACCGCGGATTGATCGGAAATAGACTGGTTTTCATCAAAAATAATGGAATACGCCATGAATGATCTAACTGTTAAAAATGCCTTTGGCCTCGAATTCCTGATGCGTTTGATGGACGTAATGGCGTTGTGGATTGCCGCGCAGTTTGTCACCCAGTTTTATTTCATGACCACGCTCAATGCAATAGCTCCGGTACATACCGTGCTGCTATATTTTTGTTGCGGACTGGCTTTTTTCATATTTCCTCAATTCGAGCTTTACACCTCTTGGCGGGGGCGCAAGATGCCCTCCATGTGCGCGAGCCTGGCCGCCGCATGGGCATTCATTCTCCTTACCGGCCTTTTCGTCAGTTTTTTGATTCATCGCATCGGCGACCTGTCGCGCCTGTGGCTTGGATACTGGTACATCACCGGGATTATTTTCCTGACGACGTATCGCATGCTGGTCTATTCTGCTCTTCGGTTTTTGCGCACGAAAGGCTTCAACAACAAGCGTGTGGTAATAGTCGGCTATGGGCCAGTCGGGCGGGAAATGCACCGGCGCGCATTACAGCAGGAGTGGTATGGATATGAAGTAAAGGCGATTCACTCCACCTATCCGAATGACGCATATTTGCCAAGCGACCCTTCCATTGCCAGGATCGGCAGCATGCAGGAAATCCTGGATTACGTAGCCGCGAACGCAGTGCATGAAATATGGATCACATTGCCGATGCAGGCGTCGGAGCACCTGCACGAGCTTGAATACCTTTTGCGCAACGCACTGGTGGATATCCGCTGGGTACCTGACATGATGGGAATGCGGATGCTCAGCAACAAGGTGATCGAATTTCTGGGCATGCCCGCCGTAGACCTGAACCGGCCGATATCGAGCGGCGTGGGCGGCATCTTCAAAACCATGTTCGACAAGGTATTTTCAATTCTGGCGCTAACGCTGCTGGCTCCGCTGATGATAACGATCGCGATAGCAGTGAAGCTGTCCTCGGATGGCCCGGTGTTTTTCAGGCAGGACCGGCTGGGCCTGAATGGGAAGAAATTCCAGATATATAAATTTCGCACCATGAAGGTTCATGACGAGGGCAAGAAAGTCACTCAAGCCACGAAAAACGATCCGCGCACGACTCGCCTGGGCCAGTTCCTCCGGCGTACCAGCCTGGATGAACTGCCGCAGTTTCTCAATGTGCTTTTTGGCGACATGTCGGTGGTAGGTCCGCGGCCGCATGCTTTGCAGCACAACGAAATGTACAAGGACATTCTCGACTTCTACATGCTGCGGCATCGCGTCCGTCCCGGCATCACCGGATGGGCTCAAATTCATGGTTTGCGCGGAGAAACCGACACCGTTGAAAAGATGAACAAACGGGTCAAGTTCGACTTGCAGTACATCCAGAACTGGTCGCTGTGGCTGGATCTGCGCATCATCGTATGGACGGCATTCAAGGGATGGACCAGCAAACATGCGTATTAGCGAGTTCATCATGTTCGAGAATGTCCAGGAAAAGAACATCGGCTTGCAGCCGCAGCGAACATCTCTTCCCGACAGGGATGTTTTCTCCGGTAAAAGAACAGGCAAGTTTCTTGACAGCGGGTCTTTTGCAGCCGTGGTTGCGAATGCTCCCTTGGTGGCAATCGACCTGATAGTAAAAGACCTGCAGGGACAGGCGCTTTTCGGCTTGCGAAAGAATCCGCCCGCCCAGGAATACTGGTTCGTGCCAGGCGGGCGGGTATACAAGAATGAAACGTTGGCCGGCGCCTTCGCCCGCATCGCATACGACGAACTGGGATTAAACGTCGACAGGACGCAGAGCCGCTTCATCGGCGTCTTCGAGCATTTCTACGACACCAACTTCCTGGGTGAAAAAGGAAAAGATACGCATTACGTCGTTCTGGCCCACTCGATCCTGGCGGTGCCAGACCTGCTGCGCATGCCGCGCCGACAGCATGCCGAATATGCATGGGTACATGAAAACGAGATTCAACAGCATTCGGATATCCACCCTTACGCAAAAGCTTATTTTAATAAAGGGTAATCGATGAATTCTGGCCTGGTCCCTGTTGTTCTTTGCGGCGGTTCCGGTACGCGGCTGTGGCCGCTGTCGCGCGATTCCTATCCGAAACAATTCCTGCGCCTGCTGGGAGAGGAAACGTTGCTGCAGCAAACCGTGCAGCGCGTCAAGGATATCGACGGCATCGGCGCCGCCATTCTCGTATGTAATGAGACATCCCGATTTCTGGCCGCGGAACAATTGCGGGAGATCGGTGTTGAAGGAGCGCAGATCCTGCTTGAACCATTACGCCGCAATACCGCGCCCGCGATTGCGGCGGCCGCCCTGTATGCAATCGCGCAAGGCAACGATCCGCTGCTGCTGGTTTTACCTTCGGATCATGTCATCCATGATCTGGAAGCGCTTCATGCAGCAATCGTTATTGCAAGAAATGCCGCGGAAAAAGGCAATCTGGTGACCTTCGGCATCACACCCACCGGACCTGAAACCGGTTACGGCTATATCCGCGTGAAAGCTTGCAAGACGAATGAAGCGCTGCCGATTTTACAGTTCGTGGAAAAGCCGGACCGCGCCAACGCTGAAGCTTATCTAGCCAGCGGCGACTATTCATGGAATAGCGGCATGTTCCTCTTCCGCGCCAGCCGCTACCTGGAGGAATTGGAAAAGTTTCATCCCGAAATTGTCAGCGCCTGCCGCGAAGCCGTGGACGGCGCCAAGAAAGACCTGGACTTCGCCCGGCTCGATGCAACCGCCTATGCCAAGAGTCCCGACAAAGCCATCGACATAGCGGTGATGGAAAAAACCTCCTTCGCTGCAATGGTTCCGCTAGATGCAGGCTGGAGCGATATTGGTTCCTGGGATGCGGTGCACAAGTCAGCCAAACAGGACGGCGACGGCAATTCCATCTTCGGCGACGTACTGCTGCAGGACTGCGAGGGCTGTATGGTTCATGGCGCCAGCCGCCTGGTGACTGCGGTCGGCCTGCAAAACGTCGTCATAGTAGAAACCGCCGATGCAATCCTTGTCATGGACAAGTCGCAGTCCCAAAAAACCAAAAAGCTGGTCGAGAAACTACAGGCAGGAAATCGTCCTGAATCGAGTACCCATCGCCAGGTTTACCGGCCTTGGGGCAGTTTCGATTCAATAGAAAACGGAGCCCGCTTTCAGGTCAAGAGAATTTCCGTCAAGCCGGGGGCGAAGCTGTCGATGCAGATGCACCATCACCGCGCCGAGCATTGGGTGGTGGTATCCGGAACCGCCAGAATCACCAATGGAAAAAAGCAGTACCTGTTATCGGAAAACCAGTCGACCTACATACCCATAGGCGAAATCCACTCGCTGGAAAATCCTGGAAAAATCCCGCTGGAATTAATTGAAATCCAGTCCGGCGCTTACCTGGGCGAAGACGACATCGTGCGCCTGAAAGACATATACGGCAGAGATTAGGCAGGCGCATCCGTTCCCATCCTTGCCTTGCTCCATGCGACCTTTGCGCATAGTCAGAGAATATGCTCCTGGCAGAACTCAGGCACGACAATAAGTGAACCAATTTTCCTTAAAGGGCAACTAACAGGATGCGCATCGGTTTTATTCAGAATTGATTCACTTTTATAGAAAGCAAATCAGATGACGACTAGAAAGATTACCAAAGCCGTATTTCCTGTTGCCGGACTCGGCACACGCTTCCTGCCTGCAACCAAGGCCAGCCCCAAAGAGATGCTTCCCATCGTCGACAAACCCCTGATCCAATACGCCGTCGAGGAAGCCGCCGCCGCCGGCATTACCGAAATGATTTTCGTGACCGGGCGCAACAAGAGAGCAATCGAAGACCATTTCGACAAGGCGTATGAACTGGAAGCGGAACTGTTTGCCAAGAACAAGCAAACGCTCCTGGATGTGCTGAAAGGCATCAAGCCCAAAAACGTCGAATGCTATTTCATCCGGCAAGCGGAAGCGCTTGGCCTGGGCCATGCGGTAATGTGCGCGGAACGGTTGGTAAGGGGCGAGCCTTTTGCCGTGATTCTGGCTGACGACCTGCTGGATGGAACGGTTCCTGTCATGCGGCAAATGACCGAACTGTATCAGGAGCACGGCCAGAGCATTATCGGAGTTGAAGCGATTGCGCGCGAACACAGTTCCAGCTATGGCGTAGTGGCCGGCGATGCCTATGCGAAATCCCTGCTCAAGCTTAACCGCATCGTGGAAAAACCGAAGCCGGAAGAGGCCCCGTCTAATTTGGGCGTAGTCGGGCGCTACATTCTTTCTCCCTCCATATTCAACCATCTGCGCATGATAAAGCCCGGCGCCGGCGGAGAGTGGCAATTGACTGATGCGATAGCGTCGCTGCTGAGGCACGACACCGTGCTGGCCTACGAATTCGACGGCATCAGGTACGACTGCGGCAGCAAGATCGGCTACCTCAAGGCAACCGTGCAATTCGCCCTGAAGCATTCCGAGGTAAAGGATTCATTCAAGGAATTTCTCGATGCGCTGTCCACGGACAGCCCGGGCTCCACGTTTTCCGCGCCTTCGGACATCGCCTCTTCTCTCGCCGGGTTGTCCCTGCCAAAAAGAAACGACCGGAGCGTACTTCATACAAATGCCGCGTAACTGTATCGCCTGATCTTCCCGATTGAGTAAAAAAAGGAAGGTCATGAGGTACAGCATGACGCAAATCAACCTGAAGAACCATCTGAAACACCAAAATAGTGAAGCGGATGGTTGCTTCATTGCACCGGTACGCCAGTTAATACAAAAGGAACTTCATGACGACTGAACCAAATCTTCCTTCCAGTTTGTTAAGCCCGAAAGTTGCACTGATTACTGGTGTCACCGGACAGGATGGCGGCTATCTGGCTGAACTGCTGCTGAGCAAGGGGTATGTGGTGCATGGCATAAAAAGACGCACCTCGCTTATCAACACCAGCCGCATCGATCATCTTTACCAAGATCCGCACGAAATGCCCGTGCGCTTCAAATTGCATCATGGCGACATGACCGACAGCTCTTCGTTGATTCGCATAATCCAGCAGGTGCAGCCGGACGAGATCTACAATCTTGCCGCGCAGAGCCACGTTGCCGTTTCCTTTGAAGAGCCGGAGTACACGGCCAATTCCGATGCGCTCGGGCCGTTGCGCGTGCTGGAAGCGATCCGAATTCTTGGCCTGGAAAGAAAAACGCGTTTTTACCAGGCGTCGACTTCCGAACTCTATGGGCAGGTCTTGGAAACGCCGCAACGCGAAACGACCCCTTTCTATCCGCGCAGCCCCTACGCAGTCGCCAAATTGTATGCCTATTGGATCACGATCAATTACCGCGAAGCCTATGGCATGTATGCATGCAACGGCATCCTTTTCAACCACGAGAGCCCGAACCGGGGCGAAACCTTCGTCACCCGCAAGATCACGCGCGCGCTTTCGCGGATTGTTCTGGGCCTGCAAGACTGCCTCTATCTCGGAAATCTGTCCGCAAAGCGCGACTGGGGACATGCGCGCGACTACGTGGAAATGCAATGGTTGATGCTGCAGCAGGAAAAACCTGAAGACTATGTGATCGCCACGGGGATTCAGTTCAGCGTGCGCGACTTCATCAACGCGGCCGCCGCCGAACTTGGAGTCACGATCGAATGGCGCGGCGAGGGGCAAAATGAAATCGGCACGGTAAGCAGCATCAAGCCTGTCTTTGCGGAAGATTACGGCGTGAAGCCGGGACAGGTCATTGTTCGAGTCGATCCGCGCTATTTCCGGCCAACCGAAGTGGAAACCCTCATCGGCGACGCCAGCAAGGCGCGGGCCAAACTCGGATGGAAGCCGGCCACTTCATTCGAACAAATGGTGAAGGAAATGGTTAAGTCCGACCTGGATGCTTCGCGTAAATACGCGCTGGTCAAGAAAAATGGCTTTGTGGCCTATGCGTACAACGAATGAAGGCTTGCCTTGAAATGATCCGCAAGCGTGATGCCATCGGTCATAAGAATTCATCCGATTCCTATCGTTTGGCCCGTCATGCCCGGAGATCGGATTCGCGGCCCACGGTTTATGGAATTCATGATGTAGCGGGACTTAATAAACGGTAAATCAGTAACTGACGCTGAAAAGCTTTATGACACCTTTCGATACTTTCTACATTACCCTGATTCTTGTGATCGCCATCCCGGTCATTGTTTTCGTATGCCTGGATAAACCGAAGATTGTCCCGCTTTGCTTTATCGCCGTCTTGTTTACGTTCTCGGACTCGACCTGGGGGCAATTGAAAATAGAAAGCACGATCTATGGCCGTGGCACCGGCTTGCTGAATTTTTCCTTGCTTGAGATCGTCCTCCTCAGCGCCGGATTCGCCTGCCTGGTACGCAAGCTGGCCAATCCCTACAACACCCGGTTGTCAGCGCCGCTTACCAATTACTTCGCAGCATTGGTCGTTCTTTTAACGGCGCATGTTCTTGTCGGCACCTATCTGCAGAAAGATATTTTTACCATACTGAGCAATAACGGAATCATCAACATTCTGAACATGCTGATATTCATGTACATGGTAATCATGGCCTTCAACCGGGAAAAAGACGACAAGACCATTTTGACTACGGTGATTGTCCTGGCTGGAATCAGGGCGGCATTCGGATTGATCCGGTATTTTCTGTTCGACGGAGACAGCGCCAACCCGTACAGAAATTTTGAAGGTCTGAATACCAAGCTCCTGTTTTTCGACATAGGAGACAATTTCGTCGCAAGTCTTGCCGCCTTCTGGGCGGCATGGCTGCTGACCGCAAAAAATATAAAACTGTCTCTGCTCAAACGCAGCCTGCTTTATCTATTTCTGGCAGCGGAAGTTGCGGTGGTGGCCCTTTCGTTCAGGAGGTCATCCCTGATCGGCCTCGCCTTGATGTTCCTGTTCCTGCTGTTTCGCATTTCCGGAACAAGGCGCCTCAAGCTCATTTTGCTGGGAGTATGCATCCTGTCCGTATGCACGGCGGTTCTTTTCCAGAAAAGGCTCCAGTTCAACAGCACCGGAAATTTATTGACGACAATGATTTATGACATGTCGCCCGACAAGGCCTCGAGCAACCGTTTTTATGAATGGACAGCGGCGGCAAGAAGCGTGGGAGACAACTGGCTGGTCGGATTGGGAACATGGGGAACGTTTACCGGCGATGCAGACATCCTTTCTTATCATCAGGAGAAAAACTACAACTTCATCCATAGCGGATTCGGACATATCGTTCTGAAGTCCGGCGTGATAGGCCTGGCAATATTCCTTGGAATTATCGCCAATTACATCAGAACGTATTTCCGTCACTGGAAAACGCTGACCGGCAATGCGCGCCTGTTGCTGGACGCCGGTTTCGCCGGTTTCCTGTTCTGGATTCCCACATTATTGATCGGCACCCCGATTATCGAATACAGAACCATGCTGCTTATCGGATTCGCGCTGGCGATGCCCTTCGTAGCCATAAACCTGAAAACAAGAAAGTTCAATAGATATGCTGTTGCGTAATTCCCTATGGAACCTGTCCGGCTCGGCCTTGCCGGCTGTGGCGGCATTGGTCACGATACCGTTGCTGATCGGCGCGCTGGGCACGGAAGGGTACGGCGTCGTTACCCTGATGGCGTCCGTCGTGGGATATTTTGGGATTATCGATATCAATCTCAGCGCGGGATCGATCAAATATCTGGCGGAAAACCACGCTTCAGGCGAGCGCCAGCGCTTTTCGGAAACATTCTGGTTCGGAATGATGTTCTACGGTTTTCTGGGCGTTGTAGGCGCCTTGAGCATTCTTCTATTTTCCAGGCAGCTGGTTGATTATTTCTTTGAGTTATCGACCATCAGCCGGGACAGCACGGTTTTAGCCCTTCAGATCAGCGCGCTGGGGTTTGCCCTGTCCCAGGTTCAGAATTACCTGTTGATAGTGCCTCAGGCATTGCAGTACTACAACCGCTCGGCTCAGAGCGAGGCTTTCTTCGGCATCCTGATCAACATACTCTCGGTAGTCGTCGCGCTCATGGGCGGCGGCATTGTCGGCGTCATGGCGGCGCGCGTATCCGTCTCTGCCTTGAACGCTCTGTACCTGGTCTGGCTGATTCGGCAATTCGACATTGATTTATCCTTCCGCTGGCCGGGAAAGGAGATAAGGTCGGCATTGACCTCTTTCAGCGCCTATTCCTATCTCAGCAAGATCGCTTCCACGTTCCATCAGCATGGGGACAAGCTCATCGTGGGCGCCATAGCCGGGCCGGTTGCGCTTACCTTTTATACGGTACCGGTAACATTGGCCGGCCGCATCCTGGGCTTGACCTACCGCCTGTCCAGCGTCATCTATCCGAAAGCCAGCGAACTGGCGGCGTCGAAGCGCATGGCCGAATTGCGCCCCTTGTATCTTACCGCCACCCGCCACATCTCCTACATCAACCTTGCGGCCCTGGGCGTCATCGTACTGGCAGGCGACGAGTTCCTGCGCCGCTGGGTCGGAGAAGCCTTCATACCTCAAGGGTATCCGGTGCTGGTCCTGATGACGTTCGCCCTGCTGGTGGATTCCCTCACCAACATACCTTCCATGGTCAACGATGCGCTTGGGCATCCTAAAGTTACAGGAGGGTTTGCCTTGTCCCGCGGAATTTTAGGAATTGCCCTGGTTTATCTCGGCGTTGCAAATTTCGGAATAATCGGCGCCGCGGCGGCTCATCTGATTGGAGCCGTTATTCTGACCCTGCTTTTCCTCTTGTACGTACACGGGCGCACGATACCCATCACTTTCAGCGAATCCATCCGTAAAGGTTGGGGGCCGAGCTTCGCCATCGGCTTGCTTATCTTCGGATTCATGATCCTGTTCAAGTGGTTCATTCCGACCGGCTTGTTCAGTACTGTCGCGGTCGTTCTGATGTCTCTCTTGACGCTGGGTCTGGCCGGGCTTGCCTTTATTGTCAGTTCCGAAGAGCGCGCGGCCTTGCTCAAGGTCGTACAAC
>Ga0366783_1001_pt1 | contig 120772 bp, 116 predicted proteins | sample TotcelN113001L10_FD_207059 | JGI IMG/M metagenome (GOLD analysis project Ga0366783, IMG submission 207059) | Enriched cells from coal bed in the Powder River Basin, Montana, United States - Total cells N11 rep2 HSBNCT.N11.300.1.L10 ... | reverse complement strand
ATCGTACCTTTGTCTGCCTTTTTCGGGTCGGTGGCGCCCATCAGGTCGCGGTTCTTGGCAATTGCGCCTTCGCCTTCGAGCGCCTGCACCATCACCGGCCCCGAGATCATGAAATCGACCAGATCCTTGAAGAACGGACGCTCTTTATGCACGGCGTAGAAGCCTTCTGCCTCAGCTTTGGAGAGATGGATCATGCGCGCAGCGATGATCTTCAGGCCAGCATTCTCGAAACGGGTGTAAATTTGACCGATTACATTTTTTGCTACTGCATCCGGTTTAATGATCGACAAGGTGCGCTCGATTGCCATTTTTTAAAAACTCCAATAAAAATAAAGGTTTATAACTAATAATGTCTACTTTTCACAACGTTTCATTTTAGCATGGAAGCATCTTTCTAGACAGCCCGGCGCGCGGGATAGCCTGGATCCGATTTTCGTGAAACGAGAGGGATTCTTTACTCGCAAATTCTATTTCAACCGTTGAACTGAAATTTACCTGTTCAGGCAAGTCCATCGGCAATTTCGGGATTGAGCCACGGATTTTTTCCGTGCCGGGCAAGCCGGTAAATCGTCAGCACGTTTTTAATTGCAGTTCGGCAGGAATCCGGTCACCTTCAGAAACACGTACCGGTACGGATCAGCCGGTAAAAGGCCGTATCCGTACATTATTTTGCGCTGACTAACGGTTATGTTGCCTTGCTAAGGAACGAGACAATTGTTTGTATTCATGTACCACTGGGCCGTATTGTCAGAAAGCGGGAACTGCCGCTGCGTCGGACGAGAAGCAGTACGGGTTTCTTTTCATCGAGTTGCGCGATCAGCGAATTGAACTGGCGTGCATTCTTCACGTCGCTATTGTTGATGCGCATGATTACATCCCCTGGCCGCAGCCCTGCCCTTAAAGCGGCCCCGTCGACTGCGTTCACATAGGCGCCGCCATCAATCAGCAATTGCCCCTTTTGTGCATCTGTCAGGTCGCCGACGACCAGACCGAGCATGCGACCGGCAGATTTTTCCGTCTTTTTGTTTTTCTCATTTTCAGCTTTGCTATCCTTATCAATCTTTTCCGGCTCCAGTTCGGCAACGGTAATGCTGACATCTCGGCTAACGCCTTTTCGCCATACTGAAAATTTTATTTTAGTCCCAGGCCTGCTGTTGCCGACCTGACGCGGCAACTCGGAAAATTTTTCGATTGGAATACCGTTGAACTTCAGAATGATGTCGCCCGGCTGCAATCCACCCTTCTCTCCCGGACCGCCGGGTTCAACGCTCTGCACCATGGCGCCCTGTTTTTTGGGCAGCCCGAGCAACGGCACCGCCTCGTCCGGAACTTCCCCTATCCGCACGCCAATTCGGCCTCTCTTAACTTTTCCGGCTGCCTTTAATTGCTCCGATACCTGGATCGCTTCATCTATGGGAATCGCAAAAGAGATCCCCATATAACCGCCGGAGCGGCTATAGATCTGCGAAGTGATGCCGATCGCTTCCCCTCGCATATTGATCAGCGGACCGCCTGAATTACCGGGGTTGACCGCCACATCGGTCTGGATAAGTTGCAGATAGTCTCCCGTATCCCGCGCCCTAGCGGAAATAATGCCTGCGGTAACCGTATTATCAAGATCGAACGGCGAGCCGATCGCTATTACCCATTCACCGGCCCGAATGCTGAGGGAACTGCCCAGGGTCAGACGCGGCAGATTAACGCCCTCTATTTTGAGCAAGCCGACGTCGGTAGGCTTGTCAACGCCGATAATGCGGGCCTTGAATTCGCGCTTGTCGGTCAGCCTGACATAGACCTCGTCGACGCTATCGATCACATGCGCATTGGTCAGGATATAACCATCAGCGGAAATGATGAACCCCGACCCGACCCCGCGCCTGATCTCTTCGCGCTGCTTTGGATCTGTTTTATCACCGGGTTGTCCGTCAGACTGAGATTCCGGCAGGGGCACCCCGAAGAAGCGATGCAGGAATTCATTCAACTCCATAACTTCGCCTGTGGAAACGTCCTGGCTGACCGATTTCTCCTTGGTGCGGATGTTGACTACCGCAGGGCCGGTCTTCTCGACCAGTTCGGTAAAATCCGGCAGCGGCGGCGCGGCGGCGCATGCATTCTCTACAACAGAAAGTGCAAAAACACTAAACGCACTCAAGATAGCGACTAGAAAAACCCGGGGGAAATTGACTAAACTGATTTTCATGTCATCGAACTCATGGCTATGCAAACCGGCTTGGAAAATACAGGCAGCCCAAAACCTATTATTCGGACTGGAACAGGAGTGATATTTTACTTATGAAAACTGAGGCTGCAAGCGGCGCATGCAGCCTCAGAACGTCAACCGACGATAAATTTCTGTGCGATGACGGCAGCGCCGGCTATAGCTGTGTATGAGGAAGAATATGCGTTTGCCTGGATGACAAACATGAATTGCGGCGAAAAAATAACTGCCACAGCGGCCATTGCGGCAATACCGGGAATAACCAGTTGCTTTAATATGCGGATTTTTTCGTCTTCTTCCGAAGATTTGTCGGCTTCCCCCGATTGCTGGGCAGCCAGCGGCTTTAACTGACCTTGCAAATTTTCCGGGTCAACCGGTTCCTTGGCGACAAGCGGCAACTCTGCTTCCATGCTGACGGCCATCCTGAGCGCGAATTCCGGACTTAAATTCGCTTTTGCGCTCTCCGCTCTTAAGGCGTCGCCGATCTTATCGTAAAGGTCCAGCCTGGTTCGCACCTCGGAAGAATTCAATTCTTCCATTATCGAATTGAATTCAACTTCATTCAATTCACCATCAACCAGAGCCGATAATTTTTCGTGTTTCATTGTGTCAGGTCCGCATAATTTGCCATTATTATAATAATTTCAAGCACTATCATTATTTATTTATTACCATCTTTTATCAATAGATGTTCCCAACAAAGGCCTAAGTTTCTCTGCAATTGACTCGCGTGCCCTGAAAATTCTGCTTCGAACTGTTCCGATCGGACAATCCATGACAACAGCTATCTCGTCGTAACTCAAACCTTCCATCTCACGCAACGATAGCGCCATTCTAAGATCCTCAGGCAACTCGCTCATGGCCATATTGACAGTTTCCGCAATTTGCTTTGATGCAAGCATCGATTCCGGCGTATTTATATCTCTTAGGTTCTCTCCTTCGTCAAAAGTTTCACTCTGTTCCGCAGTTGAATCGGTCGAGGTCGGCACGCGCCTTCCCTGATTGTCCAAAAAGTTTTTCGCCGTGTTAATTCCGATCCGATACAACCAAGTATAAAACGCAGAGTCTCCCCGAAACTGATGCAAAGCGCGATAAGCCTTGATAAACGTCTCCTGTACAACATCCTCAGCCTCTGTCTGATTAACAACCAGCCTCAGCACTAGCCTGAACAGCTTGCGCTGATACTTCGACACCAACAAGTCAAATGCTATTTTGTCGCCGCGTTGAACACGCTCGACAAGCAGCAAGTCAATATCACGTTCAGTCGTCAAAATTGGGTACCTTTATTTATGCAAGCGGCCCCAATACATCATTTAGAGTTGCCCGATTGCAATAAGTTCAACAAGAGATTCAACTATTCAATATATATTTTCTGCTCGGATTCCGATCTTTTTCGAGCTGCGATCCAGCGGCACGCAATATATAAAGCCCGGAACTCGTCCGACGTCACGGAATCCGGAAATATCCTTAAATTTCGCGTTTGGCCGGCGCTTGAAACCAATTGCAAAAAAAGCAGGTTTGACCATAAAGTCGAGCCTTCTTTCATCTGATATTCTTCCTCGCTTATTGCCGTGATGTCTTGTCGCTCATCAGATACGCGATCAACCTCTATATATTCCCGCAAGCGTATTTGTCCAATACCGGAAATATCAATTCGAAGCGCTTTTTTTGGTCTGAATTGATAGAAAAAAGCGAACAGTGAGGAACCAATGCAAAACAGGGCAATAAGCAACCTGGCCCAGTATGAAAAATTCCCCATGAAACCGATGCCGGCAAGAACCCCGGCAGCGATCGTGCCAAGCCCCATCCCCATGGTCAAAACGAATAACATGCGGGACGGTTTTATTGTGGCGGAAATAGCTATTGTGCTCATGGCGCGGTCACGATGTACTCCCAAGAGAGCATTGGCTGTTGGTCAAAACGCGTAAAGCCTATGTGCTCTGTGCGGCGATACCGGCCAGGCAGGCACCAGGCCAAGTAATGCCAACCCTGATTTAATGAAGGATATTCTAACCGCCATTTTTCCAATGCATTTTTTGCAATAGTAAAATGAAAAAACCCTCGGTCATCTTTCGATGACCGAGGGTTTCAATGCTGCAGAGGCTGATTAAATCTTGCCGAAAACCAGCGATCCGTTGGTTCCGCCAAAGCCAAAGGAATTCTTCAGCGCGTAATCGACCTTCATGTCACGAGCCGTGTTTGCGCAATAGTCCAGATCGCAAGCAGGATCCTGATTAAAGATATTAATCGTCGGAGGTACAACCTGATGATGCAGCGTCAAGGCTGTTATTACTGACTCCAGGCCGCCCGCGCCACCAAGCAGATGCCCAACCATGGACTTGGTCGAACTCATCACGATATTCTTCGCATGATCGCCCATGGTACGCTTGACGGCAATCGTCTCGGCCATATCGCCCAGGGGAGTCGATGTGCCATGCGCGTTTACATAATCGATCTGCTCGGGATTGATCTGCGCATCCTTAATCGCAGAAATCATGCAGCGGCTGGCTCCACTGCCATCTTCCAGCGGCGCCGTCATGTGGTTCGCGTCCGCGCTCATGCCAAAACCCAGCACTTCCGCGTAAATCTTGGCTCCGCGAGCCTTTGCGTGCTCATACTCTTCCAGCACCATGACGCCTGCGCCTTCGCCAAGCACGAAGCCGTCACGATCCTTGTCCCAGGGACGGGAAGCGGTAGTCGGGTCTTCATTCCGCGACGACAGGGCTCGGGCTGATGCAAAGCCGCCCAAGCCAAGAGGAGAAATAGTTGACTCGGCACCGCCGGCGACCATGACATCTGCATCGCCATAAGCGATCAGACGACTGGCAAAACCGATACAGTGCAAGCCCGTCGAGCATGCCGTAACGATCGACAGATTCGGGCCGCGCAATCCAAATTTAATGGAAAGAAAGCCGGAAATCATGTTGATAATCGATGCCGGCACGAAAAATGGGCTGATACGGCGCGGCCCGCGTTTCTCGTACTGGGCGTGCGTTTCTTCAATCATCGGCAATCCGCCGATGCCTGAACCTATGTTCACGCCAATGCGATCGGCATTTTGCTCCGTTACTACCAAGCCGCTGTCCTGAATCGCCTGTATACCTGCGGCCATGCCGAAGTGTATGAAGCTATCCATATGACGAGCTTCATTCGCTGGAATGTAGTCTTCGATATTGAAGTTCTTAACTTCACCCGCAAAATTCGTGCTGAATGCAGAAGCATCAAATTTTGTGATGGTCGCAATACCTGACTTTCCAGTAGTCACAGCGTTCCACATATCGGCCACGGAGTTTCCGACAGGTGAAATACAACCTAGACCGGTAATAACGACCCGGCGTTGACGTGTACGGCTCAAGCTCTTCTCCTAGAGTCGATGAGAATTAATTAGGCTTTTACGTGGGCAGTTGCGTAATCAACCGCTTGCTTTACGTTGGTGATCTTCTCTGCTTGCTCGTCCGGGATTTCCATTTCGAATTCATCTTCGAGAGCCATTACGAGTTCTACCGTGTCAAGCGAATCTGCGCCAAGATCATCAACAAATGACGATTCCAGCTTGATGTCCGCTTCAGCGACACCCAGTTGTTCAGCAACAATTTTTTTAACGCGTTGTTCGATATCGGACATGTTGTAGCTCCAGTTTGTATGTTGTGGAAAGTGCGCGCATTTTAGCAGGTTTGCGCAAGGAAATTTCAATTTTGGTTTTTTGTCACTTCCATCACGGAATTATAGACATAAAAACCGCTTGTAAATCAGTTCATGTACATTCCGCCGTTCACATGCAAAACGGTTCCAGTGATGTAATTGGCCTGCGGGGAGGCCAGAAACACAGCGGCGGCGGCAACATCCTCGGGCGAACCGAAGCGAGCCAGCGGAATTCTTTGCAGCAAGAGCGCGGACTGCTCTTCGCTAAGCGATTTTGTCATGTCGGTATCTATGAATCCGGGAGCAATGCAGTTGACCGTAATGTTGCGGCTGCCGAGTTCGGCTGCCAGTGACCGGCTCATTCCTTCCACGCCCGCCTTGGATGCCGCGTAATTCATCTGGCCCGGATTGCCGATCGAACCGACCACGGAAGTAATATTGATGATGCGGCCTTGTCTCGCCTTCATCATTCCTCTGGTCACCGCACGCGATAGCCGAGCGACGGCGGTCAGGTTGACGGAAATGACCTCATCCCACTCCTCATCCTTCATGCGCATTGCGAGTTGATCCTGCGTGATGCCGGCATTATTGACGAGAATGGCTATGCCGCCAAATTCCTTCTGAATCTCCTCCAGCACCGCCAGGCTGCGAGCCGAGTCGCTCACGTCCAGCACAACGCCTTTGCCTGCGCCGGGCCTGATTTGGGCCAAGTCTTCGGTGACCATCGCTGCGCCGGCATCCGATGTACTGGTGCCGATCACGGTTGCCCCCTGCCGGGCCAGCTCCAGCGCAATCGCGTGGCCAATACCGCGCGATGCGCCGGTGACCAGCGCTACTTTATCCTGCAGGATCAGGGCGCTCATTTCAACGCCTCCAGCATATTATCCAGAGATGCCTGGTCGAAAATTGCATCTCCCGTCAGCGACCCCTCGATACGCCGGCTCAATCCTGCGAGCACCTTGCCGGGCCCGCATTCGATTACATGGGTGACGCCCAAGGAGGCGACTTTCCGGATAGTCTCGACCCAGCGCACAGGGCTGGCTGCCTGGCGCACCAAGGCGTCCTTGATCGCATCCAGATCGCTCAGTATTTCCACATCGACGTTGTTGATCAACGGTATTTGTGACGAGGAAAAGGTCAACCCGGCCATGTATTCGCGCAAGCGGTCCGAAGCGGGCTTCAGGAGCGACGAATGGAAGGGCGCGGAAACCGCCAATACCAACGCGCGCTTCGCTCCCTTTGCCTTGGCCGCTTCGCAGGCACGCGCAACGGCTGCCTTGTGGCCGGCGATCACCAACTGCGAGGGTGCATTGAAGTTTGCCGGCTCAACCACTTCGCCTTGCGCTGCTTCCGCACAGGCGGCTATCACATCCTCGTCAGACAGACCGAGAATTGCCGCCATGCCGCCTTGACCGACAGGCACCGCCTCCTGCATCGCCTTGGCGCGAAAACGCACCAGACGCACGGCATCCGGGAATGCGATTACCCCCGATGCAACCAAGGCCGAATACTCGCCAAGGCTGTGGCCTGCCACCACGGATGGAACTGCGCCGCCCGCAGCAATCCATGCGCGGTAATAAGCGACCGCAGCGGTCAGCATGACCGGTTGTGTGTTGGTGGTCAGGTCCAGATCCTCTTTCGGCCCTTCGGCGATCAATTTGCCGAGATCGAAATCAAGCGCATCGGAAGCCTCGGAAACTGTTTGACGGACTATTGCATTATCGGCAAATCCATTAAGCATTCCAACAGCTTGGGAACCCTGGCCGGGGAAAACAAAGGCAAATTTAGGCATATTCTTGTTTAAAATACGTTGAGGGGAAATGAACCGTTCCGATCTTACATGCGTGCCAGGACTGCGCCCCAGGTCAGGCCGCCCCCTATGGCTGCCATCAGTATATTTTGCCCGGGCTTGATGCGCCCGTCGCGCACAGCGGTATCCAGCGCCAGAGGAATCGAGGCAGCGGAAGTATTGCCATGCTGATCGACGGTTACCACCACCCTCTCCGTGGGAATATGAAGTCTTTTCGCGGAGCTTTGCATGATGCGAATGTTGGCCTGATGCGGAATCAGCCAGTCGACGTCGGAGGGCTGCATCCCTGCCGCGTCAAGCACCTCCATCCCAACCTTGTCCAAAACCGTTACCGCCAGCTTGAATACGGCAGTGCCGTCCATGTAAAGAAAGGCGCTGCCTTCGATAGCGCCATTGCTTAGCTTGCCGGGCAGGCAAAGAATATCGCCATAGCTGCCGTCCGCATGCATCTTGGTGGCGAGAATACCAGGCTCCTTGGAGGCGGACACAACCACCGCACCGGCGCCATCTCCAAAAAGCACGCAGGTGGTGCGATCCTTGAAATCGACAATGCGTGAATAGGTCTCGGCACCGATGATGAGTATGTTCTTATGAACCCCGGCTCGAATGAAACTGTCTGCCATTGACATGGCGTAAACGAAACCGCTGCAAACCGCCTGCACGTCGACTGCGGCGCAGTTGCTGGTAATGCCCAGCTTTCTCTGCACGACGCATGCAGTGCTGGGGAAACCGCCGAAAAAATCGGGCGTAGTCGTAGCCAGAATGATCATGTCGACGTCATTCGGGGCCAGTTTTGCCATGTCCAGCGCATTTCGGGCTGCCTCGACGGCAAGATCGCTCGACTGCACGTCGGCGTCAGCATAATGCCTTGCCACAATGCCGCTACGCGTCTTTATCCATTCATCCGAAGTTTCCACCCCGGTTGCCGCCAACGTGGCCGCCAACTCATCGTTCGTTACGCGCCTAGGCGGCAAATAGCTGCCGGTCCCGATAATTTTGCCGTATATAGTCATGCTATTGTTTGTCCAGATGATTCTGTTGCACCGGAATTACCGGAAGCCAGCATGGCCTCAGGTTCCGGAAGCAGTTCAGTCATTTTTGTCGAAATGCGTAACAACACGTCATTTTTGACCGCGTCAAACGCGCGCCTTATTGCACACTCATAAGCATAGGCATCCGCACTGCCGTGGCTCTTGAAAACCAGCCCGCGCAAGCCTAGCAAATTTGCTCCATTGAATCTCGAAGGATTCAGCCGTTGCGAAATTGCTTTAAGGGCACTTCGCGCCAGCATTGCACCAATCATGTTCAGCAGACTGCTCTTGAAAGCCGAAGTCAGGACGATCCTGAAAAACCTGCCCAGCCCTTCTACCGACTTCAACGCCACGTTGCCGACAAAACCGTCGCACACCACAACATCGGCAGTCCCTTCGAAAATATCGTTGCCTTCGATATTGCCATAAAAATTGATTACACCCTTTTTATGCTCGGCATGCAACATTTCAGCCGCTTTCTTCACGACTTCGTTGCCCTTGATCTCTTCCACGCCCACGTTTAGCAGACCGATCTTCGGCTTCGGATTATTCTCCATGGAAGAATAAAGCGCCGAACCCATGAGTGCAAACTGCTGCAGATGCTTCGCTTCGCAATCGACGTTCGCTCCCAGGTCGAGCATGTAGGTGGGGCCGTTCTTCTGGTTAGGCAGAATGCCGCAGATAGCGGGACGGTCGACTCCTGGCAATGTCTTCAGGATGTAGCGCGAAACGGCCATCAGCGCGCCTGTATTGCCTGCGGAGACGCAAGCCTGAACTTGACCATCCTTGACGAGCTGTATCGCAACGCGCATCGAAGAGTTCCTCTTGCGGCGCAGTGCGATTTCAAGCGTATCATCCATTTCGACCACTTCGTTCGCATTTACGATTTGCAAACGAGGATGACTCTCGGCTTTGTGCTTTTTCAATTCGGTGCGAATGGCATCTTCCTGCCCTACCAGCACCAGCTCGACATCTTTTTTATCATTAACAAATGAAAGACAAGCGGGGATAGTCACGGATACCCCATGATCTCCCCCCATACAGTCGATTGAAATTTTTGTTGTCATTCTCTCGGTTCGATGCCTGATTCAGCCAGTTACCCAAGTTACATGCACTCGAAATAACGCATTATTTTAGGCGCAACAAAAATGGCGCATGGTCATGCAACCAATCGCGCCATTTTACTGGTCGGCCTGCTGAACTGCTTATTACTCGTCGCTCTTGGTCTGCAAAACTTTTTTGCCGCGGTAGTAGCCCGTCGGACTGATATGGTGGCGGCGGTGCTTCTCACCGGTTGTCGGCTCGATGGACAATTGGGAAGTGCTGATAGCATCATGCGAACGATGCATGCCGCGCTTGGAAGGTGACTTTTTATTCTGTTGGACTGCCATGATAACTCCTGATACAAAAGTTCGAGAATTCTAACACATCCGCCTTTCAATACCATTGCAAGGCGGAAATCATTGTTTGTTTAAACCGAAAACTATTTCTTCAATCCCTGAAGAACGGAAAACGGGGATTCCTTCTTGCTCTTTTCTTCCAATAACGAAGAATCGGGACAAACCTCATGCCGCGGCGACAATGGCAAGGCCAAAAGCGCCTCATCCTCCACCAATGCGACTATATCCAGGGCGCTGGATCCGACGATGACGTCGAACGTGTCGTCGTTCAGCATCTCCTCGATTTCGTCTGCGCCCTCCTCATCCCTTGCAAGGATAAGGCGCGATTCCGTATTTATCTCGTAAGCAAGCGGATTCAGGCAGCGCTGGCAAATCAGTTGCACCGTTCCCTTGACCGACAAGGTCAGTTGAGGACGCCCGAGCTTGCCCTTGCCCCCGCTCAGACGCCAATCCAGCGTTCCCGATCGGTCTGCAACCGCGTCTGAAAGCCTGTCCAGTTCGGCAACAGCCATTTGCCCTTCGCGCAAACCGTTGCGCCGACAGAAGTCAAAAGGGTCGATAAGTAGAGCGTCCATAAGCCAAGCCTACCGGAAAACCTGCGATAATAACAAAAATACCCCTTATTAGTCAAAGTCTTGGACTTATTCTTCTCTTTCTTGTTCATTCATGCCATCAATTCGCCTGCCTTTTCCGCGCATCATTCTCGGCTCCAGTTCCCAATACCGCAAAGAACTGCTGGCAAGGCTACACTTTCCGTTTGAAGTAGCCGCTCCCGACATTGATGAAACTCCTCATGCCGGCGAAGCGCCGCAGGACACGGCGCTACGGCTTGCATACGCCAAGGCTGCCGCTATCGGAGCGAAGCATCCGGATGCGATCGTGATCAGCTCCGACCAGGTGGCGACGCTCGATAACGAGCAGATCGGCAAACCCGGCACCCATGAGAACGCGCTGAAGCAATTGCAGAAAATGCGGGGACGCCTTGTCACTTTCCATACCGCGCTCTGCGTTTGGGACGGGCGCAAGAGCGAACCTGCCAAAAACGCGCAAGTCGCCAACGTGCAAACCTTTGTCACCTTCCGCAACCTGCCGGACGAAGAGCTGGATGCCTATCTTCGCATCGAACAGCCCTATGATTGCGCCGGCAGCGCTAAAAATGAAGCTCTCGGCATCGCCGTGCTCGAGAAGATCGAAAGCTCGGACCCTACCGCGCTGACCGGATTGCCATTGATTACACTGACAACCATGCTGCGCAACTGCGGCGTGCCGTTCTTTCAGCCGAATAACTCTTAGGAACAGGGAGCATTTTCATCTATTTTTGATGTCATTGAACCTGAGAATTTGCTATTTATCCTCATTTTTTAACATTACAACTCATCTCCAGCCATGCCAGGCATTTTATATTTAGTCCCGAATACGCTCGGGTCCGCGCCAACCGATCAGGCCGGATCGCTTGCTTACATTATCCCGGAAGAAGTCCAGGCTCTTGCAGCACGGCTTGGCTACTTTGTCGCCGAGAACGCCAAGACCACCCGCGCCTTCCTGAAACAAGTCGCCCTGACGCACCCGCTTGCAATGCCGCTGCAGCAGATCCGGATCGAAGAACTGAACGTCAATACTGCCGCGGCCGCCCTGCCGGGGCTGCTCGCCCCGATTCTTGCCGGCGAGGACGGCGGGCTGATCTCGGAAGCCGGCGTTCCCGCCGTTGCCGATCCCGGATCCGACCTGGTGAAAATGGCGCATGAACTCGGCATCCGGGTTCAGCCCCTGGTCGGGCCTTCCTCGTTGTTGCTGGCGCTGATGGCAAGCGGCCTGCACGGGCAGAGCTTTGCGTTCAACGGCTATCTTCCGACGGATGCGGCACAACGGCTAAAACGCATCAGGGCACTGGAAGAACGCTCCCGTAGCGAGCGGCAGACCCAGCTATTCATCGAAACCCCGTACCGCAACGGCCCGATGCTGGAAGCCATTGCCGCCGCGTGCCAGCCCGGCACACGGGTTTGTGTCGCGACCGACTTGACCTTGCCCACGGAATCGGTCCGGACGCTCACGGCCGGAAAATGGAAAAGCCTCATGGCTGAAGGAAAAGTGCCCGATTTCCACCGAAAGCCAAGCGTGTTTCTATTGCTGGCAGGCTGATTCCATATCATGCACAAGTGAAAATTTCCAGCCTCAAGGGAATGACAAAAGACAGGGTCATCTCGAATACAACGCTGCTGCCGCCATAAGCGGAGTCCGAGAGCCGAGCGAGAACCTTACGGCCTCGTCTATTGTTCGATGCAAGGAATTTCTCGTTGCGCCAGCAAGGAAAACCCGGCATTGCATGCTTCGTTAGAAATGCAGGATCGGTGAATCGCCCAAGCATAGCGCAGTCAGGCATTTAAGATTCATCAAGACTAGCTCTGCCGGCTGACTCTATCCTCGCAAACTGCGAGTTTACATTTCTTCCATCTTTGTGTTGAAATGGCAACTATCCGGGCACAAGTGCCCCTTCCACTTGCCCAGTGCGGAGTGCCAGTGGCTATTGCAGACCTATCTAAACTGAAGATTGATCGCAGCAGCACTGCTCCGGCAGGGAATGCTCCCAAACGCCGTCGCCCCTGGATGAGAATTGCGGTTACTGCAGCGATTGCATTCGCTGTCGTAATCGGGCTGATAGTTCATTCGCGCAGCAAGCAATCCGTCGAAACGGCTACTGTCGTCAAGACCTCGCCATCCCAGAACTACACCTTGCTGAATGCTACCGGCTATGCCGTGGCGCAGCGCAAGGCGGCGCTCTCATCCAAGGCTTCCGGCCGTCTGGAGTGGCTGGGCGTGCTCGAAGGCAGCCGCGTCAAAAAAAATGAACTGGTGGCTCGTCTGGAGAATCGTGATGTTGCGGCCAGCCTCAGCCAGGCCGCAGCGAACGTCCAGGTCGCACAGGCCAACCTGGAGCAGGGCCAGGCCGAACTCCGGGATGCGGAGAGCGCCTATCTCCGCTCGCAGAAATTACTGCAGCAAAAATTCATCTCGGCTGCCAGTCATGACGCGGCGAAGGCTCGGTACGACAAGGCCAGATCGGCCATCAGCGGGTTGCGCGCTTCAATTGCGGTAGCGCAGGCAAACCGGCAAGCGGCGCAAGTAGCGTTCGACCAGACCTTGATCACGGCGCCGTTCGACGGCGTCATCCTGACCAAGAATGCGAACGTCGGCGACAACATCACTCCATTCTCGTCAGCGGCCGACAGCAAGGGTGCGGTCGTAACTATAGCCGACATGGACACGCTCGAAGTCGAGGCGGACGTATCCGAATCGAACCTGTCCAAGATCACTGTAGGCCAGCCCTGCGAGATCCAGCTCGAAGCATTGCCTGATCTGCGCTTGGCCGGTGTCGTATCGCGCATGGTGCCGACCGTGGATCGATCCAAGGCCACCTTGCTGGTCAAGGTGCGCTTCGTCGAACGCGACCCGCGCATATTGCCGGACATGAGCGCCAAGGTTGCGTTCCTTTCAAAACCGGTGTCTCCGGAAGAGAGGGTGTCTGTGACCGCTGTGCAGCCGGCCGCAGTGGTCGAGCGCGATGGCGGCAAGGTCGTGTTTCAGGTTAAAGACGACAAGGCTAGGCAGGTTAATGTGCAGACCGGCAGGCGTATCGGCGACCTGGTCGAAGTAAGCGGAATCGCAGCAGGTGAAAAAGTGGTGCTGGGGCCGAGCGACAAGATCAAGGACGGCGTCAGTGTTTCTCTCTCGAAGAAATAGGAGCATATGGCGCCGCTAGTCGAAATCCGGCAACTGGCAAAATCGTATCGCCGCGGCGACCAGGTGGTACCTGTTCTTGACGATATCACGCTGAATATCCAGACCGGCGATTTTACTGCCCTGATGGGCCCTTCCGGTTCCGGCAAGAGCACGCTCCTGAATCTGATCGCCGGCATCGACAAGCCAGACAGCGGCATATTGCGCGTGGCCGGCCTCGATATCACGAAATTGTCCGAAGCCGAGTTGGCCGACTGGCGCGCCGCCCACGTCGGCTTCATATTCCAGTTCTATAATCTGCTGCCGGTGCTGACCGCGTTCGAAAACGTGGAATTACCGTTATTGCTGACCAGCCTGTCGCGCAAGGAAAGGCGCGAGCGCGCCGAACTGACACTATCCATGGTGAATCTTGCAGATCGGATGGATCATACGCCGGCCGAGCTTTCCGGAGGGCAGCAGCAGCGGGTTGCGATTGCGCGCGCTATCGTTACCGACCCGACGCTGATCGTAGCGGACGAACCGACCGGCGACCTGGACCGGAATTCGGCCGCCGAGGTTCTGGCCCTGCTGAACCAGCTCAACAAAGAACTGGGAAAGACAATCATCATGGTCACGCACGATGCAATTTCAGCGCAGCAGGCAAGAGCGGTGATTCATCTAGACAAAGGCCGGCTGCTCGATGCCGGAAGCTAGTGTATGTATGCGCTCAAGCTAATCTTCAAGAACACGCTACGGCACAAGCTGCGCACCTCGCTGACCTTGTTCGGACTGATGGTTGCCATTTTATCCTTCGGCCTGCTTCAGACCGTGATCAATGTATGGTATGCGGGCGCTGAAGCGGCATCGAGCACGAGATTGATCACGCGTAATGCGATTTCACTGGTATTCACCCTGCCGCTGTCCTACGAAAGCAAGATCCGCAGCGTGGAGGGCGTTACCGCGGTCGCCTATGCCAACTGGTTCGGCGGCGTCTACCAGGAGCCGAAAAATTTCTTTCCTCAATTGGCGATATCCGGACGCAAGTATCTGGACCTCTATCCTGAATTCGTGTTGGACGAACATCAGATGCGCGCTTTCGAACTGGACCGCAAAGGCTGCGTGGTAGGACGCAAGCTGGCCCGGCAATATGGATTCAAGCTGGGCGACATAATCCCCATCAAGGGCACGATTTATCCGGGCCAATGGGAATTCGTGGTGCGTGGCATTTATGACGGCAGGCAAGCGAGTACCGATACAACCCAACTTTTCTTTCATTGGGATTATCTGAATGAAACAATGTTGAAGACAATGCCGCGCCGCGCCAATCAGATCGGGATTTATTTCGTGAAAATAGATAACGCGGACAATGCCGCTGCAATTTCCCGAAGCATTGACAGCCAGTTCCATAATTCCTTGGCGGAAACGCTGACGGAAACTGAAAAGGCTTTCCAGCTTGGATTTGTTTCCATGTCCGATGCCATTATCCTGGCAATCCGGATCGTATCTTTTGTCGTTGTTGTCATCATCATGGCTGTCATGGCTAACACGATGGCGATGAGCGCCCGCGAGCGGCTGTCCGAGTATGCGACTCTAAAAGTGCTTGGGTTCGGACCGGGATTCCTGGCGACGCTGATATTCGGGGAATCCATTTTGCTCGCGCTGATGGGAGCAGGCTTGGGTATTGCGCTGCTTTTCCCTGTGGCGAAGGCATTCAGCGCCAAGATGGGCACTTTCTTTCCCGCGTTTGAAATCGCTCCTCAAATAATGGCGCAGCAGATTGGCGCGGCGCTGGCTGTTGGCATCATTGCTGCAATCTTGCCGACTTTGCGTTCGATGCATGTGAATATCGTCGAAGGGCTGAGGAGCGCCGGCACATGAAAATTCCGCTCAGCTATATTCTGCGCAATCTATGGGCACGCCGTCTGACTTCCGCCTTGACTGCTGCCGGACTGGCGCTGGTGGTGTTCGTGTTCGCCACCGTACTGATGCTCGATGAAGGGCTGAAGAATACCTTGGTCAGCACCGGAGAGTATGACAACGCCGTGATTATCCGGCGGGCGGCGGATACCGAGGTACAGAGCGGGGTCGAGCGCGAGCAGGCGACAGTCGCAACCACGCATCCGGCCATCGCTTACGGGCAGGATGGACAGCCGCTGGTTTCGAAGGAAACAGTGGTGCTAATCTCGCTTAACAAGCGCGATTCCGAGAAACCGTCGAATGTGATTATCCGCGGCGTGTCCCAAACCGGACTGGCGTTGCGCCCGCAGGTAAAACTTGTTTCCGGGCGCATGTTTCGCCCAGGCTCGTCGGAAATTATCGCCGGAGACAGCATTGCGCGGCGATTCTCTGGCACAGGCATCGGCGAAACCTTGCGTTTCGGCCAGCGCGACTGGACCGTGGTCGGCACATTCGATGCAGGTAAAAGCGGATTCGATTCCGAGGTGTGGGGCGACGCCGATCAACTGATGCAGGCATTCCGCCGCCAGGCCTTCTCGTCGATAATAGTGCGACTCAATGACAGCCAGCGCTTTGCCGCATTCAAGCAGGACATTGAAAGCGACCCGCGGCTGACGCTGGAAGCCAAGCGCGAACGAGAGTTCTATGCGGACCAGTCGAAGGCGCTGTCGACTTTCATCAGCATTCTCGGTATGACGCTATCGCTGATATTTTCGATCGGAGCAATGATCGGAGCAATGGTGACGATGTATGCGGCAGTAGCCAACCGCGTAACCGAGATAGGCACCATGCGCGCCCTTGGTTTCAAGCGGCGCAGCATTCTGACTGCTTTTCTGATGGAATCGCTTGCGCTGTCGCTGGCCGGAGGCATGGTAGGGCTGGTGATCGCCTCCTTCATGCAATTTCTTTCATTTTCCACCACCAATTTTCAGTCGTTTTCCGAGCTGGCGTTCGGCTTCACGCTGAATTCGGCCATCGCGTTCAAATCGCTGCTGTTTGCACTGGTGATGGGACTGATCGGAGGTCTCCTGCCCGCATTCCGCGCGGCCAGAATGAAGATCGTGGATTCGCTGAGAGCGGCATGAAGGCAGTATTCGATAAATGCTATTTCGGGTGCAGGATAAATATGGAAAAACCGCGCTACTTTGCGCTGCTTTCCAAGGTGAAACGCGCATCGCTATCCTGGCCGAGCGCAGACACCAGATACGGCATTACGTCCTGCAACGTCGCCGCCAGCGTCCAAGGTGGATTCAGGATGAACATGCCGCTACCGGTAAGGCCGATGCCGTCTGGCGCAGGCTTGGCTACTGTCAGGCTGACGTTAAGCCAGTCCTGTGCCGGCAGGCGCTTCAACCGGGCGGGAAATTCACGCGCCTCCATACGGTGCAATATCGGATACCAGATCGCATAAGTGCCGGTCGAAAAGCGGCTGAGCGCGTCGTTAAGGGTGGATATAACCCGGCGATAGTCGAGTTTATCCTCATACGGCGGATCGAGCAGCACCAGCGCGCGCCGCGACGGCGGCGGAAGCAGCGACTTGAGCGCATCGAATCCGTCGGCCATCTCGACAATGACGCGGCTACCGCGTGCGGACGGCTTTCTTCCTTGCGCCGCTTCGTGCGCTTCCTGTTTTTTGAAGTTCTGCTGCAGGATCTTGCTTTCGTTCGGATGCAATTCGAACAGACGCAGGCGATCCTGTTCGCGCAGAATTTTTTCCGCTATGAAAGGCGAGCCGGGGTAATACCGCATTTTTCCATCCGGGTTGAGCTTCTTGATCAGCTTCACATAATCGGCCAGCGGCGCGGGTAAATCTTTTTTCTCCCAAAGACGGCTGAGACCGGTCTCGAATTCGGCGTTCTTTGTCGCTTGCTCGCCATGCAGCGCGTACAGTCCGGCGCCGGCATGGGTATCGATATAAAAATAGGACGCGTCCTTCTGGCCGAAATAGTGCAGCAACTGGATCAGGACGGTGTGCTTCAGTACGTCGGCATGATTGCCTGCATGAAAAGCGTGGCGGTAACTAAGCATGGAAATACCTGTTGGAATGAATAGGTGAATTGTAACCGCAACCACAAAGCAGAAATGCGACTCTGAACCGCAACCGTCAATTAGAGTATCGGGAAATTGCTCCTACGGGAGTTATTTCTCATCGGACGGTGCAGGAATCCTGCCGCGCTTCATTATCCCGGCATGACGCGGCTAGCGAAATGTATCCATGAACAACCTGGCCGCGGTAGAAAGACGCCTCCCCTTTAGCCAGACAATTGCCACCGAAGAGTCCAGAACGCAACCTGCTATGTCCATGACATGGAAATCGTCATCGAGTCGAAGAGACATGGTCGATTGCGGCAAAATGCTGATCCCCATGCCAGCCTTCACCAGCGAGAGCAAGGCCAGCACATTGTCGCTTTCGCAAACCACGTTTGGAGCAATGCCGGCGTTTCTTAGCTCGTCCAGAACCATGTCATGGCAATGAATACCTTCCTGCCTGTTCATCAGAAGCAGAGGAACACTGCCAAACTCCGCAAGAGAAATGCTTTTCAGATAATTTCGCTCCTTATCGTCCTTTCTCGTCACGGCCACCCACGGTTCCGTCAACAGAGAAATTGAATCGTAAACGCTTTCCGGCACGGGCAGCCGAACGACTCCGATCTCTATCAGATGCGCATCGAGAAGCTCAAGGATGCGGAACGTATTTCCTTCCCGCCACTGAAAAACGACACCGGGATATTCTTCATGAAACTGCTTTATGCGCTGAGGCAAGTACAGATTCCCTAACGCGGGCGGACTGCCCAAGGCAAGCACGCCCTGAACCGAATCGTCGAATTCTTTCATTTCCTTCGTTGCCGCCTCAACCATGTCCAATATCTGCTCTGCCCTTTGATAAAGGGCGTGTCCCGCTTTCGTCAGGCGCATGCTTCTGGTGTTGCGCTCGATCAGTTGCACGCCTAATTCCTGCTCCAGCAATTTGAGTTGCAGGCTAAGCGGCGGTTGAGCTATATGCAGCCTTTTCGCGGCGCGGCTAATTTGCCCTTCCTCGACAATGGCGCGAAAGTACTTGAGTTGTCTGATATCCATATTTTTCAGGAATTGGTTATATATACATTATCAGTATATATAACCAATTATAAAAGTATTTTTAGTATGAATATACAACATATAAACTAGAGGAACAGTTGTAGAATTTTCAAATAGGGCAAATTCCAAAATTGGAGGCATTGCATGAAGATCTGCATATTCGGAGCAGGAGCCATTGGGGGATATCTGGCTGTAGAACTGTCCTTGGCCGGCCATGATGTGTGCGCCGTCGCGCGCGGCGAGCATCTGAAAGCCATACAGAAAAACGGCCTGAAGCTCATCATTGGCGGCAAGGAAAAGGTAGCCAAGCTTCCTGCCAGCGACAACCCCGCCGACTTTGGGCGGCAGGACTATGTGATATGCGCCTTGAAGGCGCACCAGTCCCATGAAAGCGCAACTCAGTTTGCTCCCCTGCTCGGGCCGGACACAGCGATGGTAACGGCCATGAACGGCATTCCGTGGTGGTATTTCTACAAGGAGGGCGGCAAATTCGACGGCAGGCATCTTGAGTCGGTCGATCCGGGCGCCTTGCAGTGGAAACATATCGGACCGGAACGGGCGATAGGCTGCGTGGTCGATCCTGCGTGCGAAGTGGTCGCCCCCGGCGTCATCGAGCACCACGAATTCAACCGTTTTATCATTGGCGAGCCTGACGGCAGCCGGTCCGAGCGCGTGGTAAAGCTCGCGGAAGCGCTAACGGCAGCGAACTTCGACGCGCCGATCCGCGATGCGATACGCTGGAACGTATGGCTAAAATTGTGGGGAAATGTCTGCTTCAATCCAATCAGCGCATTGACTCATGCGACTCTGGACAGGATCACGACCGAACCTGGCCTGAGGAGCGTATGCAAAAATGCCATGCTTGAAACAAAGGCAGTGACCGAAGCGCTGAATGTATCGATTCCCGAAGAGATGCTGGAGAGAAGGCTGGACGTGGCAAGCAAGGTGGTGGGCCACAAAATGTCGATGCTGCAGGATCTGGAGCGCCACCGCTCGATGGAGATCGACGCACTGGTCACCGCCGTGCAGGAATTGGGGCGGCTGACCGGCGTGCCCACTCCGACCGTTGACGTGCTCCTGGCCCTGGTTCAGGAACGCGGGCGCGAAGCCGGACTGTACTGAACCGGAACGCAATTCTGAAAAATACGGCAACCTCTCCGAATCTTCGCAGGCAGGTTGCCGTTGCCTTTCAGAACAAATCGATCGAGCCAGAAATAGGCTCGCTGTTCAGGCGGCTTGCATAATCCTGCTCGCGATTGGCGATTGTATTGTTGTTGACTTGCCTGAGCTTCTTCACCAGCACTTTTCCTGTACGAGGGAAAAAATATACTTTTCGCGGAAATACATCCAGCAAATCTTCCGCTATTACCTTTATTTTTTCAGCTTTCAGATAATCACGCACAAACTGGGAATTGCGTTCTCCGACGTTAATGGAGGTAAAGCCGCGCAATACATTGCCGCCGCCAAATACTTTTGCTTCCAGATTTTCGCGTTTGGCGCCCGCCTTCAACAAATCATTGATCAGTACTTCCATCGCATACGTTCCATATCGCATGGAGGGGGACAGCAAGCCTTCAGCGTCGCCGCCGTTGTTGGGTAGCATGAAATGATTCATGCCGCCGATGCCGGTCGTGCGATCGCGAATGCAGGCGGAAACGCATGAGCCGAGCACGGTGACTATCACCATGTCTTTCGGGGTGTAGTAGTATTCACCCGGCAAAATTTTGGCCGCATCGGTATCAAACGAACGATCGTAATAGACGTTAGTGGAAAAATGCTTATCGACTATTTGGCTCATGGTGGCTATCTCATGCCAAATGGGAACGCAGTTGCCCTGCCGATTCCGCATGATCAGCCAATTGATAGACAGTCTTGCCTCGCAGCTTGAATGCATCGGACACATACATGAAGTTTTCCGAATGTCCGGCGAACAATAGCGCATCCGGCTTCATCAGCGGCACAAAGCGCGACAGGATTTTTCCTTGCGTCGGTTTATCGAAATAAATCATCACGTTGCGGCAGAAAATGGCGTCGAAAGGGCCTCGGATGGCCCAGTTGTCGGCGAGCAGATTCAACTGCTTGAATGTAACCATTTCGCGTAATTCGGGGCGGACGCGCACCAGCCCCGCCTGACTCCCCTTGCCGTTCAGCATGAAGCGCTTGACCCGTTCCGGCGTCATTTTTTCTATTCTGTCCTTGGCATAAATACCCATCTGCGCGGTGGCCAGGACATTGGTATCTATATCGGTAGCAATGACATGGGCAGGCGGAGTGAGGGTTCCGAAGACTTCGCATAAGGTCATCGCTATGGAATAAGGTTCTTCGCCGGTCGAGCTTGCGGAACACCAAATCGTCAACGGGCCTTTTTTACCCTTTAAATGCGTGGCCAGGATCGGAAAATGTTGCCCTTCCCGAAAAAACGAAGTCAAGTTGGTAGTCAGCGCATTGGTGAACGCCTCCCATTCGTCATCCCCCTTGCCGGTTTCGAGCCAGTCGAGGTAGGCTGCAAACGAAGTCATTCCGGTAGCCCGCAATCGGCGGGCAATACGGCTATAGACCATTTCCTGCTTGCTGGCTGCGAGCGATATGCCAGCACGTTGATAAATCAGTGCGCGAACCCGCTCGAAATCACGGGAGGTGAAATCGAATTCCTTCGGGCTCTTCAAATTGTTCTGTGTCTCAGCTGTTAAATCGGTTTTCGCCATGTGTTACCAGACAAGAGTAATGAAACGAATGTATGAATGCTGCGAAAATTCATTCTGGTTATGCTTGCGGTCCGGGAGCGTAATAACTTGTTCATTCAATAAGTACTAATCCTGCTCGAATGCCATGAAAGAATCTCATACATCGACAGACTACAGGCAATCTTTAATTTGCAGCATTGAAGCAGAAGGATATTTCCCCCCTAATTCAAGAATTGTTCTAATAAGAAGGAAACCCCCTTCGAATTTTTTGTTCGCCTCCGCAAAAGATACGGTACCTGCAACTATTCTGTCATTGAATTTTCGTAGTGTTGGAAAAACCCCATAAAAAACGAATACTCCAGTACCGGAATTGCTAAATTCATTCAAAATATCAGGAGCTTAAGGTATTCTTTGGGGCACTATACAATTGCCCCAAAGAAATATAAACATAAATAAGACATATAAAGTTTCCATGATTCATGCTAATTGGCTACCTTTGGTCGTGCAAGGTTCATCCGACGAAGTCTACGCGATGGACAGCAAGACCTTGCAAGTGATTTATGCCAATGAAGCGGCATGCAAAAACATCCAATACAGCGTTGAAGACTTGCGCGGGCTGACACTGCATGACATAACGGCCGAATATTCTGCCGCCGAACTCGAACACACGCTACGTTCTCTGGCTATCGATGCAGTACACACCGATAATCAACCCCATTCTCTTCAGTTGAACTTGGACCTGATGCGCAAGGATGGTAGCCATTACCCGATTGCGTTTCGGGTTTTCCTTAGCCAGGAAGAACCGGCACCTGTGTTTATTGCGGTCGGCAAGGCATGCCGCCCTGCAGAAAGCAGCGAAACGCCGGAACAAAGAGAATCCCACTTCAATGCAATTATCTCGAACACGCCGGGGCTGGTTTACCAGTTCGTTCGCATGCCTGACGGCTGTATAGCGTTTCCCTATCTGAGCGAAGGATGCCAGGCGCTGCTGGGAATATCCCCGGAGCAATTGCGTTCCGATCCTTCCCTGCTGATGAAGCTCATCGTTGCGGAAGATCGCAACTCTTACGCGGAATCGATGTCGGCTTCGGCGCTTGCCATGAAAAGCTGGAACTGGGAAGGCCGAATCTGGATCGAAGAGTGGAAAGACATCAAATGGATCAACCTGCGCGCCACTCCCTGCACGATGGAAAATGGCGGAGTGCAGTGGGACGGCATGATGACCAACATCACGCAGAGCAAACTGGAGGAGATGGAGATCAAGCACTCCAGGACCCGATTGGCAGAATTATCTGCCCATATCGAGCATGTCAAGGAACAGGAGCGTACCCGGATCGCCAGGGAGATTCATGACGACCTCGGCGGCAATCTGACGGCAATCAAAATGGCGCTGGCGCGCCTGGCGAGCCGCCTGCCGCAGGGAAATTCCGATCTTGCGGAAAAATCCGCCTACGTGGATGTCCTCGTTGACCGCACCATCGAGGCTGCGCACCGGATTGCCAGCGACCTGCGGCCCGGCATACTCGACTTTGGCATAGTCGCCGCTCTTGAATGGCAAGCCAAGGAATTTGAAGCCCAAGTCGGCATTCCCTGCAGCTTCCTATCCAATGTGCCCGAAATCAACTTGCATTCCGATCAGGCAACCGCAATTTTCCGGATTTTCCAGGAAGCACTCACCAATATAGCCAAACATGCCAACGCATCGCAGGTTAAAGTGGAACTGCTCCGGGCTAAAAACAATCTCCAGCTAAAAATCACCGATAACGGCAAGGGCATCGACGCGACAGACCGGCTGAAGCCGCAATCCTTTGGCATTCGCGGCATGATCGAACGTACCGAATCATTGGGTGGAAAACTGACAATCGGCTCCACCCCGCAAGGAGGGAACCAGGTCACTGTCAAGATCCCCCTTTCCTCGCGGCAAAAAAGCAACAAAATTCGCGCCGATCACTAATCATCCATATCAACCCGTATTTCAATTTATCATCTGGCATGAATAAAAAATCCGTCATCCGTGTATTGATTGCAGACGACCATGCTATCGTCCGCGAAGGCTTGAAGCAGATTCTTGCCGACACGAAAGATATCGTGGTAGCGGCAGAGGCGGATAACGGGCTGGAAGCAGTCAAATTTTGTCGCGCCAAGGATTGTCAGGTGATGTTGCTCGACATCTCAATGCCAGACCGCAGCGGCATCGAAGTCCTGAAGCAAATCAAGAAGGAAATGCCGAAAATCGCAGTGCTCATGCTCTCTATGCATCGCGAGGACCAATATGCGATCCGTTCGCTGAAAGCGGGCGCGTCCGGCTACCTGAACAAGCAAAGCGCGCCGAAGGAACTGGTTGTCGCCATACGCCAGGTCGCGAAAGGGCAAAAATACGTCAGCCTTGCATTAGCCCAGGAACTTGCCAAACAGATAGGGGAAGATCAAGATCGCCCCTTGCATGACGCTCTTTCGGATCGCGAGTACCAGACTCTTACATTGATTGCATCGGGCAAATCCGTCACCGATATCGCCAAGGAACTGGCGCTTTCCGTCAAAACCGTCAGTGAGTATCGTTCGCGCCTCCTGACCAAGATGAAGCTGAAAAACAGCGCCGAACTGACGCACTATGCGATCAAGCACCAACTGGTAGAGTGACGACCGGCAAACGCCGGCGGCGGCCGTATTAAAACAGCGAGGCACACTCCAAACCGGAAAGCATGGCAATAACGCGGCAAACCTTCATACCGGTTCGCCTGGTTGCTATAAGCCGAATTCCGGCTCCAACTCCGCTTCATATCGGATCCAAACTGCAAATTAGCGGGTTTTATGGCCTTTTATCGGGCCATCAATGTTGAGCCCGGCCCTGTATTCTGTGCTTTATGAACCTAAGTGCCCTTGAAGGGCCATGCAGCCATGAAACAAAAAACGTCAGAATCATCACAAAACCCAACCGAGATCGCACGCGAAGTTTTCCGCCTGCTGGCTCAGCGCAGGGCCGCGCCGACTCCTGACATTTATAAGTCGTTCTATTATGAAGTCGCCGGAATTGCAGAGCCGACAGATCCTATCTCTACCGAAAGTGATGCAGAAACCGCATCAGTTCTGGCAGCCGGCGACGATACGGGCGCCACAACGGTCCTGGCCGGTTTTGCGACACGACTCGCCAGCGCTCCAGGCGAACTCGGCGATTACGGCAACCGTTTTCTGCGCGACCTGAAAGCCGGCAATTGGGACAACTACGACCATAACCTTGCACAACTGGCCGACAAATACCTGACAGATCTTCCTGCAACGTCCACTGTTCCTATCCCGGGCACGGTTGCCGCGCTGTCTGCCGATAGCCGAACGATTGAACAGCTTCGCGACCTTCTTGTCAGGACCCTGTCTTTCGGAATGGCGTCGCTGCTTCAAGATGTGCCTGAGCTTGCCACTGAATCGGAAGCGCTAAGCCAGGCTGTCAAGTCGGCTCAAAGCGAGGACGAACTCGACAGGATCGGCACCCGCCTCAAGCAGCTCTGCTATCAAATCGAGATGAAGACCGGCAGCATGGGCGAACAGCAGGAACTGCTGCTGCGCCTGTTCAACCTGCTGCTCGACAATGTGGGCGAATTGCTGGAAGACGACAGTTGGCTGCGCGGGCAGATCGAAGTAATCCAGAATCTGACGTCCGGCCCGCTCAATTACCGCATGCTCGAAGATGCGGTCAGCAGCCTGAAGGAAGTAATTTACAAGCAGGGGTTGCTGAAACACAGCCTCACCGAAGCCAAAGGGAGCATAAAGAATATGATGATGACCTTTATCGACCGTCTCGGCGGCATTGCAGCCAGCACCGGCAGCTACCATGAAAAGATCGACCACTTCTCCCGCAAGATCAGCCGTGCCGACAACATTCTCGAACTGAACGACGTACTGGAGGAAATGCTGCGCGAGACGCGCATAGTCCAGGCCGAAGCGCTCAACTCCCGGGACCAGATGATCGCTGCGCGCCGTGAAGTGCATGATGCCGAGGCGCGCATCAAGGAACTCGAAGCGAAGCTTGACCACATGAGCGAACTGGTGCGTGAAGACCAACTGACCGGAAGCCTCAACCGCAAGGGTCTTGACGACGTGTTCGAACGCGAGGTGGCGCGTTCCGAACGCCGCGGAACGCCATTGTGCGTGGCCATGCTCGACCTGGACAACTTCAAGGCGCTGAATGACAAATACGGCCACTTTGCCGGCGACGAGGCTCTGATACACCTGGTGCGCGTTGTAAAAAACACGCTGCGCCCGACCGATGTAATCGCCCGCTTCGGCGGCGAGGAGTTCGTCATTCTGCTGCCGGAAACGCGGCTCGAAGACGCAACCGACACAATGAAACGGCTGCAAAGAGAGCTGACCAAGCATTTCTTCCTGTACAAGAACGAGCGCATGCTGATCACTTTCAGCGCCGGCGTTACATCATGGCAACAAAAAGAAGAGCAATCTACGGTTGTCGCCCGTGCCGACAAGGCGATGTACAAGGCCAAGAAAGCCGGCAAAAACCGCGTCATGGCCGCGGAGTAAGAACCTCGATCGCCGCTGTAACCTTATGAAGTCCCGCCGCATTCATGAGGAGGCTGCGGATTGCAATTGAAAAACAGAGAGCTTGCTCCGTCATGCCGGGGCGCTACATCTGCTTTACCCCTCCCCTCCTCGGCGTACGGATGCACCAAGAGCATACTCCTGGGTCCGGCCCGCCGCTAAAATCAACGCTAATTCCCCCTGCAGCAATACACTGTCTTTTCAAGACAGATAATCCTATCAAACGCTAATTCCCTATCCTTGTTTTCAAAATTTAAATTTCATTCAAACTATAAACAGACAGCATTTTCTTTACATGCTTGTTAGATTATGTTTTTTAAGTAACAGTTATAGTGAATCTGTTTTTTCAGGCAAGTACAGTAATTTATCTCAGCGTGTGAGACAGTGGATGGCGCCGGGCTTGATTCTCTTTCGAGATAAATACCCACTTATTATTTTGCGTAATTTAAGAGGTTGTACATGCAGCACATATTGCGAGCGGCAGATCTGAGCGAAGACTGGCTTCCTTCATTTGAAAAAGTGAAAGTTTTATCATTGGATTGTTTTGACACCGTTCTATGGCGCAAGGTTATCGAGCCCACCGATGTCTTCTATGCGCTTGCGAACACAAACGAGTTTAAAGAAATTGGACTCACGGCAACTCTTCGCATGAAGGCGGAGAGCGCTGCGCGCCGTAAAAAATGGATTCGCGATAAGTCTACAGAAGTGACACTGGAAGAGATCTACACTGCCGCTTTGCCCGGTTTCGATGCCAGCCAGATTGCTGCATTGGCTGCGCTGGAATTGGCTAGCGAGATCCAGCATGGCTTCATCTTCAAGCCGGTGGCCGACCTGATCCGTCAAGCCAAGGCGAGGGGGTTGCAGGTGGTCATTGTCAGCGATACTTACCTGTCAGAGGCTCAACTGAGAAAGCTGCTGTTTTCGGTAATGCCGGAACTGGAAGGCCTGATCGACGCGGTATTCTGTTCGAGTGACTATGGCGTCTCCAAGTCCGGCGGAATATGGAAACATGTATTGTCTTCCATAAAAGTGCAGCCTGCTGAAATCTGTCATTTGGGTGACAACATAGAGGCCGATCTACACGGTGCCCAACGATTCGGAATACAAGCTACGCATTTGCTGCATCAGAGACCGGACGTTAGGGATATCCTGGAACAACGGCCGCAAGTTGCCGTGCAATTATTGCCAAATTTGCGACATGGCGCGCCGGCGCCAAGCTATTTCCATGCCCAGTTCGCATCGCTGAAGGAAACCAGCGAGACTGCCTTCAATATAGGCTATGTCAGCCTCGGCCCGATTCTGTATGCGTTTGCCGACTTCGTCCTGGACGAAATACACCAACTCTCGATGTCGGGCAAGCGGGTCAAAGCCGCGTTCCTGATGCGCGACGGGTTCCTGCCTAGCCAGGCTTGTGCAGCGCTGCAAGGCGCCCCTGTCGGCAGCGACATAAACATCAGCCGCTTTACTTCGATTGCAGCCTCGCTTTACGACAAGGAGCAAGTACTTAAAGTACTTGAAAACAGTTTGGGCCCGGACAGCATGCCCGCCTTGCTGAACCAATTTTTGCTGCCTGAAGAATTGACAAGGAAAATTACCCGGCTGGTGCAGCTCCTCCCAGCCAGAACAGGAATTTGCCCGCCTTATCCTCCAGAATGAAACCCTGAAAGTCATATTCAAAAATTCGCTCGCCTTCAGAAAGCGCCTGATCAAGCATATTCAGCGCACAACCGGCGTAGCAAGCGGGGACACGCTGATGTTTGTCGACCTGGGCTATAGCGGAACCGCCCAGTCACAATTGCAAGACATCCTGAAACAGGACTTGAATGTCGATCTGATCGGGCGCTACCTGATAGCAGCGGAAGTATCGGCCAACCAGAAAAACAAGAAGGGACTCCTTGACCCCTCTTGGGTGGACGCGCGCATCACTGCTGCCCTGACCGGGGATTTCATTGCGGCTTTTGAAATGATGTGCACGCAAAGCATGCCCAGCACTATCGACTACACCGAAGATGGCGCACCGATCTATGCGAATTCGAAATTAAATGAAGAGCAGCACACGACAGTGGAGGCAATTCAGAAATCCTGCTTGCAATTCATCAGCGACTTGAGATCGGTTCCGCCCTGCCACCGCCCCTCCGTCGACCGGCCGCAATTAGCGCAATCAGCCGCAATCGATCTGGCCCGGCTGCTTTATTTCCCCGTGACCGGAGAGTTGGATTGCCTTAAGAATTTTCAGTTCGATTTCAACCTGGGCACAGATATAAAAATGCCCTTGTTTGACTTGAGCACATGCCTGACATCCATGTATCGCCAGGGATTCATGTATATGAATTCGGAATTCCATGCCAAACGCACGAATTATCCGATGGAACTCCGGCATCTTGATATTTCCCTGGCAACCATGCTTTTTTCACAAAACCGCTATGGTTTCGGAATCACCCCGGCCAAGTCATCTTTCCTGCAAGAATCGATCCCCGTACTAGTCGCCAATGAAACGGAACACATAACCCAGGAAATAACCGCCCATGCGACATATAACGGTTATTTCTCGTTATTGGTGCCCATGAGCGCTCGTTTCAGCATAGGGATTTTGCTGGGCCGGCGTTATTCGTGGGTACAAATCGACAGTATTCAAATGCTCAAGCAGGAGGATTTATATAAAGAAGGTGCCGACTTGATTGTTGGGCAAGATGTAGTTTTGGACGCAATGAACTACCAGGAAAATGGCTTGTTCGAATTAAATGAAAAAAGCATGCTGTATTTATTCCCGCTTAAGGAAGATGTGAGCAACCATCTATGCAGGCTGATATTCAGGCCAATTGCGTCACGACAAAATACAGCCAGTAATGCAAGCGCATAGAAGATTTTCATGACAATGGTATTTTTGATGGCGTGCCGATATTTGAACGGTCACTCTTCCATTCTCGACCAGATAGATATTCATTAATTCTGAATACATGACTCAAGTAAAGATCAACAGATAACTCAAAAGAATTAATTGGAAAGTGATTAAAAACGCGAATAGATTTTTTAATCAAAAATGACTAATTATTTACAAAATTGAAGACTATGAGATCTTATTTTGAAAACATAAATTTCTCGAAATAATAAAAAATCATAATATAAGAGACAAGATACAGCCATGAAAAAAAACATATCTATAGCAGACAGCTCTTCAAATACTGCATTCCCAAAGCATATCGTTCCTTTTGATTTCGAGGCATCGAAGTTACGAATCGATCAACTCCGAGAACAAGATGATTTGCAAGGACTTATATTCCAATGCGGCCAAGCGATCATTATGGCATCAAGGAAGAATTTACCTCAGTACCCGGATGCGCTGGATATAATCTCACGTACTTTGCTGATTGGATTCGAAGAAATCGACATCGAGCCAATCATGTTGCTGCTAAGAGCCTATCCTAATGCGCGTGCGTTAATTGAATCCTATCTTAATCGTCTGCTAGCGGAAGAAGATCGGCCGTCGCGACCGCTATTAGTGGCCATGATGAATATACGCGTCAATCGCTTTGGTTTTCTTGTTATGCCCAAAGGGGAGAAGATTCATTTTGTTGATTTTTTGGGCATGCCTTATCCTTTAGGACAAAACGGACGCCCACACATTAATACAGTATGGATTGAGGCAACGAACCACTGCAATCAAAAATGCTCTTTTTGTCCAGATCCCAAAAGAGAATCGCCTAGAGAACTAACTGACCTTGAGAAATTTAAAAAAAGAGCCCGCGATCTGCATACATCCTTCGATATTGGTTATTGGCAGCTCAATGCATATGGAGAACCATTATTACATCCGAACCTCGGAGAGATGATTCACTTTTTGCGCTCTGAACTGCAATCTCCTGCTCCAGTATATTTTACGACCCATGGATTAACCCTGACCCAGCCGAGAATCAAAAAATTACTTAAGGCTCTGCCGAATGAGGTGATGATCTCGCTACATAACGACTCCGAGGATTCTTATGCAATCAGCAGATCCGAGAAAATTGGAGATTACCAACTATTGACGGACAGAGTCTTCGATTTCTGCTCGGCACTCATGGAAGACTCTTGCCCTTGCTCCGTCCGGCTTTCCGTGCTGGTCAATAATGCCTATGCCAGCCGTCAGGTTGGGCAAGATATACTTAATGCTTTTTCAGACAACCCGGAGCGATTTATTGCGCTGGTCTCTTATTGGCAGGAACGACTCCGCTCATGGGCAAATCAAAATCATGTACAGATTGGCTTCCCCCCGCTTGATAAAGGCCAAATCGCCGAAATCTTTAACAATGCGAGTCATGGCCCGGACAACATTATTGTGATCGCCCAATGGCAAACTCCTTCAGGGCCTAAATCGATTTTCATATCGCCCCGCCCCGTTGGGACATATGCCAACCTGGTTCCCTTCCAACACGATCCGGATTCTGTAATAGGTTTTGAAGCCGCGTCTTTCGGGTGCGGCTTCACGCGAGAACCGTCTTTGACCATTTTTGCCAACGGCAGACTCGGAATATGCTGCCTGGACCTTGAGACAACAGCAAGTTTCGGCCATGCAGATGATGAAGATACACTACAAAAATCTCTGAAAAGCGAAGCATGCAATACCATGTTTGCAAATCTGGCATTTGGCATTTCAGATTGCGGAGGATGCTTAATATGCTTGGGGAAAGTCAATCCGCCGAGCAACCTTGCTGACAAAAATGACTTGGGCAACACCTCAACGGTGCCGTTGGTAGCCAACATGAAAGAAGTAGCATAACCCTAATAAAGGGCGAAATTCATACAAAGCGCCCGGTTCACATCAACTTTCAAAAAGCTGGGGGTCGGGGAAGTGGCAATCTCTTAAATTTTGTATCTGGAAGTGGAGCTTTTACATGCCGCACCTGCTTAAGAATATCCTATGCATTCACGAGTTGATGGAGCATTGCCCGCTTTGCTGCGGGAATTGTGAATAAAAGCCTGCAAGTTTTCCGGAATATATCGTGTTGATCAATATGGCAGCGTCAAAACTGCTGGCTGCCATTCTTGAATGGTCCTTTCCGCTATCTTTTTCATCATTCCGTTTATAAAAATTCTAGGCTGCGTCACATCCAGTCCTTCAAAATCAGCAAAACAATATTTCCACCATTCCAAGGCCAAAAGATCGCGAACGATATCCTCATCGAACCGATACCTTCGTACGAGAGCAGGAACCCCGGAGACGACTGCATAAGGCGGCACATCGCGCGTGACTATGGCGCCCGTCCCGATGATGGCGCCCGTCCCGACATGGATGCCCATTGCGAGCGATACGTTTTCACCGATCCAGACGTCATGCCCGATTTGCGGATAGTCCCGTCCCAGCTTCGGGTCGAATTCCTTACGGGCTGTGCCGCTTGTTTTATCTTCGATCAGGCGGTCAGACAAGTGGGCGAGCGCCGAGACAGAGTTAACGCCAACTGGTTTAAAGAACACGACAGAACTTGATAACCATCCTGTTGGATGGGAAAAATCAAGGAAGCGCAACCCTTTGCCGATTGAGCAGTAACGCCCTACCGATACGCCTTCTGGCAACGGTGAATGCGAGTACGACGCTGCTCCCATGCTGCAAAGTCCGCCTTCCGCCGACCATGCATTAGGGGCGTAAGGGCCTCCATAGAATGCGCAGGGCCCTTCAATCGTGATGGAGCGATTGAAAGTGTAAGCCTTCAATTCGGCAAGCCAGCCTTGCATCTGATCGAACTGCTCTATGTCCCAGGATGTGCTGATGCCTGCCGCATTAAAGCGTGCGAGAAGCTCCTTTGTAATTTCCAGAGTGACGGGCGTGGCAAGCATGGAGGCTACGTCTCGGTTTGTTGGCGACGGGAATAAAGCAGGGAGGCGATATCGAATTCTTCCATTGTGTCAATATCAATGCCTTCCGTAACAGTGGTATCCATGAACGCAGGATTATTTCCAATAAGGTACTGATTTCGAATAATCGTTGCTTTTTTCGCCAGCATGCAGGCGACATTCAGCTGATAGACCGGGCGCATCCCCTGGGAATACGTATGCCACGGCCCCCACTGATGATTGATGGGAAGGTAATCCGCGTTCAGGAAATAGTGTTTTAGCGGGGTAACTGTGACAACCGAGTCGTGCTGGCTATTATTCTTCAGGTGCGCCACGACATCATGGTAGCGGTCAAAGAGAGGGGAAGTGACCGGACACCACGCAACGAATGTATCGTCGCCTATAGGAAAGCTGTTCAATATTCCTTCGAGCACATCGCTCCATGGAGTATCGTCACGGCATAAGTGTGGCTCTCTCAACATGAAGGTGGCTCCACAAGCGCGAGCGATATCCCCTGCCTCGAGCGAATCGCTGGACACATACACATCCTCGAACGCCCCGCTCTTTTGACATTGTTCTATCTTGATTTTCAGCAAGGACTTATCTTGATAGAAGGGCCGCAAATTTTTGTTCGGCGTACGGATGGAGTTGGCTTTGACAGCAATCACGGCAACAGTGCGCATAGATTAATCCTGAAATGAAACGGGACAAATGATCAAAGATTTCTGAAATATTTATGGTGTTCGCTGTCGTTAACGTGCTTGGTTCCGCTGCCCAGAATCATTTCGGTTTCACGAATCCGCGCCACGTACTCCCGAAAAGCGGGCGTGGTCAGATCAACCGCCACAGCATCGAAATGAGCCCATTCAGCATTACCCAGCTTGACGTGTTTTTCCAGCATGCATGCACCCGCGGCCACTGCCAGGGCAGAAGCCTGCCACCCTAAATCATGGCTGGAATATCCGGGAATGATACGTGAATCGCGTCTAGACAACTCGTGATAGTGCCGCACCACGGCAATATGGCAGTCCTGCAAGGGGGACGGATACGCAGAATTGCATTGCAACAGGTACAGCGACTCGCACAATGAGAAGTTTTCCAGCACGAATTGTTCGTATTTGTCATCGGTCATTCCGGTGGACAATACAAGACCGCCGGTCCAGTTCCGTGCCACATGTTTCAAATAATCGGTATGCTCGGAAATTGTTGACGGCAACTTGATGAATGCCGGGTTCAATTCGCGCATGAACTCGAACGACGGCTGGTCCAGTACGGATGCAAACCAGCCAATGCCTACCTCTTTGCACAACCGGTCGACGAACTCGAAATCATATTTCGACAGTTCCAATTGCTGCCGATAATCGTTGAAGGTTTTGCCATAGGGAGACACGTATGGCGAAGCTAGCTGCTCCGGCGTGTAAAAGCTGGCCACGTCCCGCTTTTGCAGCTTGATGTAATCCGCGCCCGCCGCTTTGGTGAGCCGCACCATGCGCTCCAGCCGCGAGCGATCGCCAAAATGATTGGTGGTCACCTCGGCCACGATTGCTACTTTGCCGCTATATGGATTATCAGAGGAAGCCTGCGTCAGGCTGGCATTCAACTCTTCGGCTGACAACGCACTGAAGGTACGTGCGCCAACGTGTTTTACAGTCAGATTAGTGTCGCGCAAAAAATACAACGCATTGATGAAGTAAAACTCCTGCACCGAAATGCGAATAGCGTTTTCATCGCCAAGCTGTGGCGCATAGTCACGACCAAGCCTGTGGCTTTGCCCGAGCGCCGGATCGAAATCGAAGCCTACCATGTATACGGTTTGCTCCCGACCGCGCAGACGGCCTATTTCACGAGCGATCTTGATCGCGGAAAGAAACAGCACGTCCTCGATTACGAAATCGTCGCTCATGAAGCGTTGCATGATCAGGTCGGAGGAAGCCTGTGTCAACGCCACATGCGGCGCAACCACAACCGGTTTTCCTCCAGCATCGAAGGGATGCGCGGCGATATATAGCCGTGAACGGAAACCGGAATCAAGAAGAGCCTGCTCAACCCAAGGAGCATGAAACAGCGAAATGTCGGCAGGCGCAATCCGCTCCGCATCATTGATGCCGATCACCAGTGAATCGGAGAATACTTCAGGTTTGATCAGGTCGGCGCTAGGACCTTTGCCGAGAATGAAGATCGTATCGGTGGCGTATGTCGACGCAATATTTTCGAGTTGGGTCGAGAAGTTGTCCATCGTAAGGTTGGCCATCCAGCAGTACCTCGCATCCATGTTCCAGGGCCAGCATCAAGCCGGGAAGCAAGTCCCAGACATAGGCGCCCTTGGGGTTAATAAAGCGACAGAAAGAACCGCGAATCACATTTAGTAAATTGTAGACGGCACACCCGGTTACGCGATATTCGCCAGCATCGCGGATGCCAGCGGCAATCGCTTCGGTATAGGAAGATGAGAACCCGGTTATGCGTGACTGACGCGCCGGCAGTATATCACCCGTCACCAAGCACTCGCCCAGCTCCGGCATCATCAGGAGACTTCCCTGATGCTGGCCGTTATGCCAGATTCCAAGTGAAACTCCCCATTCCTTAAGGCCGGAGCAAAAGTTTTCGGTCCCGTCTATCGGGTCGAGAATGGCCAGGTATCCGCTGGTTTTTTCCCATTTGAAATCGAAAGATTCTTCCCCAATGAACGTTAAGTCAGGAAGACGCGCATCAAGAAGAGACTTTATTTCTTTTTCCAAGTAACGATCAGCCTCAGTGACCGGGCTGCCATCGTCCTTATATGTAATCTCATAACGGTTCTGTAACAGAAGCGAAAGATTGCTGTTAATGCAAACAAGCACGTCACCGAAGAGGCTGTTCATCAATTTTCTCCGAAAAGCCAAATAAGAGTGCTGATCATGTTGTTTAATCCGTGCATGAATTCATGAGCATGTCGTTTGCCTCCGCAATAAATCGTTCAAGGCGCTCATCCACCGTGATTTTTGAGGGACGACTTAAGCCTGCAATGTAGTCGGCCAAATCGTTGATGTCGCGTCGCACAAAATCCGGCAGTTTTTCATCGCGGATCAGTCTCTCGCGGCATATATAATTGATCATTGCCCGTGCGGCAAAAGCGTTCTCTTTTGCGTCTTTGTCGCTCATCCATGACGCAACCGCTTCGGGCCCTTTCTCTACAAAACCGTAGGATGCGCCGACAAGAGATGCGGCATCGCGCGACAAGGATAGCCGCGGCTTATCCACTAGAAGCGCCTCCGCCTGCACGGTTGTGGAACCGATGAAGGCAAGATGATCTGCTGCGTTTAGAAGCGTATGAATATTTTCGCCATCCGTCGCAATAAACCTCGTCGGGATTCGGGCGTTATTGCCTATGATGCGCTGAATTGGATGCTCCTGCACCAGCACCTGTACGTCAGGATAGGGAGCCATGAGGTTAGAGAACATGGCGAGCGCCTCGGACACACTTTCGAAGTGAGGCGAGGTATATGCCATGGATGGCATGTTGTGCGGGCCAGCAGACGCTCCTGCCAAACCGCAGAAACAGACCGCCAATTTTCCGTTCCCAAGACCATATTTCCGTCTCAAATCCTGAGCGTCAAGCTGCGGCCCTGCGTCGTATTTCTGAATGCGCTGGGCGAGGTAAAACTGTTGCGCTGAATCGAACGGCTCAGGCATTGCTCCATATAATTGAACTATGTCAGGCAAGCTTCGATTCAGCGTGAAGTCAGTGAAGAAGTCGTTATAGGCATTGTTTTCAAATGTATGTAGCTGGAATGTGCCCGGCAGCCAGCCGCGCTCGATGCAGTAAGCGGGAATGCCTGTAGCGCACAGCGTGTTTCTGGCAATGCGGCCATGCGGCAGCGTCGTATTCCACAAGAATGCTGCGCATGGCGAGAGCGTGTTGCCGAGTGCTGCGTAAAACGCTTCACATTTAGCCATGCCTCGCCGCACCACCTCGCGATCCTGCGCATGCCCGGTCTGTACTTCCTCGGAAGCCAATGTGGCCTGAAGCGGATGAAGTGGGTTTGTTTTTACTTTGTCGTCCAGCATCTGGTCAAAGCCGGAAAGCAGATAGGGAATATCGATGGATAGAGCATCAAGGTCCGGATTCGGCTGGGTCGTCAGGACGAGCAAACGGATCCCATGCACTTCCAGTGCGCGATTCAATCCATTGAGAAAAGCGGCAATGCCTGGGTCGGCAGTCCCGTAACAACTGATCAGGCAGATATCATGCAGCATAATTAAATTTCTGTTCGTAAGGTCTGGCAAACTCGAAATGCGACCGACGACATGGTCAGCATATAAGCTATCTGGATGAAGGATTGCTAGCGGACTAGATAGTCCAGTCTTACAGGGAGCAAACAGCGTCTCTTTAGCCGTAATGACGTCTGGCGTCACTATATCGCAATCCAGAATGTTGCATGAGGGAAAAAAAGGGAGCTTTTTTGCCACTATTCATCGTGTTGATTGAAGATCGGCTTGACACGCCAACATGCTTTTGTAACTAAAATCATGCTGTGCTCCGGCAAACGCCATCTCTTCAGCGAGCTTTAATATTAGTACATTGCAATTTCAAAACTTAAACAGATACGACATTTTTGTATTTAAACCTGTTTCAAAACTATATTTAAGAACTCCCGTTTCATGTGTTTTCTTGATCATTAGTATTCGAAAGATCAAACCATGTCCATAAAAGTAATGTTTTTAGCAAAAAAAATGTAACAAAGTGAAATAATTTTTGAAGCAGGCACGTAAACTCCATAACCCATTGCTTTATATATGTTTTTTAGAATTTTCAATCAAGTCTTGATGCCCTAAAGTTTTGCAAAATACTGCCGCATAGAAATCATCCAACCTGAAAATTACCGGGCGCTTGCGACACCTGCAGCATGGCCGTTACCCTCAACTTTCCGAATTCCTGTCCGATAAATGTTGCAACAGCGGTCGGCTTTCTTAAAAAGCAAACCAATGTTATAGGCCATACCGCCGAAACCAATCGCACACAGTAATTTAGGAGAATCACCATGTCCTCAGTTATCAATACCAATATCTCTTCCCTGAACGCACAGCGCAACCTCGCCACTTCGCAAAGCGCACTGTCCACCTCACTGCAACGACTGTCTTCCGGCCTGCGTATTAACAGCGCCAAAGACGATGCAGCCGGGTTGGCAATTAGCGATCAAATGACCACCCAAATTCGCGGCCTTAACCAGGCTGTCCGTAATGCCAATGACGGTATCTCCATGGCTCAAACGGCCGAAGGTGCGCTCAGCACGGTAGGCGACATGCTGCAACGCATGCGCGAACTGACCGTACAGGCCGCTAACGGCAGCAACAGCACGGATTCCTGGGCAGCGCTGGACAAGGAATTTCAAGCACTGGGAACAGAAATAGACCGTATTGCAACCACGACCAAGTTCAACGGAACCGCAATCATTGCAGGCGGCGCCGGCAGCATCAGCTTCCAGGTAGGCGCAAATGCCAGCGAATCGGAAACGGTCACCACGACCGACCGCTCTGCTACTGGTAGCACTGCCGCGGCGACTGCCTTGACTTCCGTGGCAAGCGCCACCACCGCCATGGGCCTGGTCGATACGGCAATTACAGCTATCGCCACCGACCGTGCAACTCTGGGTGCTTCGCAAAACACGCTTCAGTTCACCATCTCCAACCTTCAGACTGCCAGCGAGTCCCAGTCTGCTGCGCGAAGCCGGATCATGGATACTGACTTTGCCTCAGAAACCGCCATCCTGACCCGAGGGCAGATTCTGCAGCAAGCAGGTACAGCGATGCTGTCGCAGGCTAACCAAATGCCGAACACAGTATTGTCCCTGCTGAAGTAAGGTAGCAAACTTGTAGTTTAGGGCCCCGGCCGGAAAAATCCGCCCGGGCCCCTGGAAGGAGAAGCCATCATGGATAAAGACGCAATTGGCAGCATTGCCACGAGCAATTACAAAGTTGCCGATACCCGCGCGCCCGGTCCTGCAGCAGCCAGTGTGGCTGCAAACCCCACCAAGGTACAGACTGAGAATGCGGTAAAACAAGCGGTTGCAACGCCTACGCTGGATCAGGTTGAAGAGGCGGTAGACAGTATCAACCAGTCGATGCAGTTGCAGTCGCACGGTCTGGTTTTTTCGGTCGATTCCGATAACAAGCGAACCATCGTAAAAGTGGTTGACCAGCAAACCAGCGAAGTTATACGCCAGATCCCGTCGGAGGAAACTTTGGCCATAGCCAAATCGCTGGATCGGGTAATCGGCAAGCTGATACAAGAAAAAGCGTAATTTCCTATTTTAGGGAAACAGGATTTACTTTTCATGCATTGCGGTTCAGGCCATGCATCGGTTTGTTGCGCCTATTCATCATAAAAAAACCGGTCCTTTGGGCGAAATACGATCAAATAACGTCTTTCAGGGGAAACTGAAAGGTAAACACCCCTCTGAAACCCGGTTTGATCCGAACGATAAGCAAGTAAAGTCCTAGAAACCAGTCTGTTTTCGCAGGAGGCTCAAGTGGCTGTTAGTTCAACATCAAGCACTACATCTGTTCTGGACGTCGAATCCATCGTCAGCCAGCTGATGAGCGTGGAGCAGAAGCCGTTAACACGGATTGCCACCAAGGAAGCGAGTTACCAGTCAAAATTGACTGCCTTTGGCAGCCTGAAAAGTTCCCTCTCGCAATTTCAAACCGCAATCAAGGCTTTATCCAATATCAGCAAGTTTCAAACTGCAACAGCAACCGCCGCCAATACGAGTGTCGCGTCCGCGGTCGCCGGTGCCTCTGCTGTGCCAGGATCCTATTCGCTGGAAGTCAGCAAGCTGGCGCAATCGCAGAAGCTGGCGACGGCAGGCCAATCCAGCACTACCGACGTAATCGGCAATGGCGTCATCTCATTCGATTTCGGGACGATTACCGGCGGCACCCTTGACAGTTCCGGCAAATACAGTGGCGCCTCCTTTGCTTCCAATGGATCGGGCATAAAGACGGTCACCATCGACAGCACGAACAATTCCCTTGAGGGGATCCGCGATGCGGTCAATAAAGCGAACATCGGCGTAACAGCGACCATTGTCAACGATGGCGGCACATCGCCTTACCGGCTATCCTTTTCGGCAGCCAACTCCGGCAGCGCCAACAGCATGAAGATTTCAGTGGCGAACGATCCGGTTGCCAGCACGGCCCTTTCCGACTTGCTCGCCAACGACCCTGCTGGAACCCAGGCGCTTTCTGAAACGATGACGGCGCAAAATGCTGAATTCAAGGTCGACGGCATCGCCATTTCGAAATCAACCAATGCGGTAAGCGATGTTATAGAGGGCGTGACGCTGAACCTGCTGGCCAAAAATAGCGGCAGCCCGACCACCATTACCGTAGCGCGCGATACCGCATCGGTGACGGCAGCAGTGAATTCATTCGTCAGCGCTTACAACACCATCGCCAGTGCGCTAAAAAGCACCTCTGCCTACAATGCCTCCACGAAAGTCGCCGGCGCATTGAATGGCGATTCAAGCGTGCGTTCAATCCAGTCCCAACTCCGCGGCGTCCTGAATGCGCCCGTTGCAGGAGGAGCCAGTGCGTTCTCCCTTCTGTCGCAGGTGGGCGTGAGCATGCAAAAGGACGGCACCTTGGCAGTTGACGATACAAAATTGCAAAGCGCGCTGAAAACCAATTTCAACGACTTTGCCGGATTGTTTGCAGAAGCCGGAAAGACTACAGATAGTCTGGTTGCTTATTCCGGCGCATCGACCTCCACCAAGGCAGGAGCGTATGCCGTTACCGTCACTCAACTTGCGACCAAAGGCAGCACGCAAGGGTCTGCCGCTGCCGGCTTGAATATTACGACGGGCAGCAACGACACGTTGCAGGTGCAACTCGATGGCGTGACCACAACGATCACGCTATCGCAGGGAAATTACGCCAATGCAGACGCTCTTGCGGCCGAGATACAGTCCAAGATCAATGGCGACGCCAGCTTTGTCAAAGCCGGGGCAACGGCCAAAGTAACCCAGTCGGGCGGGGTATTGACGATCACGTCGGATCGCTACGGTTCCGCGTCGAATGCAAGCATCGTCGGCGGCAACGGTCAGGCCGATCTCCAGCTTTCCGCTGGCACGACATTGGCAGGAAAGGATGTGGCCGGCACTATCAACGGCGTGGCGGCGACCGGCGCCGGCCAGACCCTGACTGGCGCCGATGACGACGACTCCGAAGGGCTCAGCATCAAGATTACCGGAGGCACTACCGGCACTCGCGGAACGATCAATTATTCGCAAGGGTATGCCTTTCAGTTCAACGCAATTGTTGATTCGCTACTTGACTCGGACGGCCTTCTTGCGGCACGTACCGATGGTCTCAATGCCACTATCGCAAGCCTGGAGAAAGACAAGCTGCGCATTACCGATGGACTGGATGCCATTGAAGCGCGTTATCGCGCTCAGTATGCCGCGCTGGATGTGCTTCTTAGCAATATGAATTCGACCAGCACTTATCTGACACAACAGCTTGACGCAATAGCTAATATTTCCAGCTAGACGTATTAATTACAGGAAGGAAAGACATGTTCGGATCAGCTACATATGGAGCGAACGCCTATGCCAAGGTGGGCATCGAAAGCGATATAGCATCGGCCAGCCCCCACAGGCTTATTATCTTGCTATACGAAGGAGCCATCAGGTCGATATCGTCAGCGTCATCAATGATGAAGTCGGGTGACTTCGCCGGCAAAGGGCGGGCGATTTCCAAAGCAATTTCCATTATTAACGAAGGCCTTCGCGCAAGCCTCGACAGGAAAGCGGGTAAGGATATTGCCGACAATCTTGACGCATTGTACGAATATATGAGCAGGCGCCTGTTTGAGGCCCACCTGAATAACGATGCGCAGATACTGCAGGAAATACAGGGCCTGATGCAGGATTTGAAGGGCGCATGGGATGAGATCGGCTCAAAAACAGCCGATGTGTTGCCGATCGAGAGAAAAACGCCTGCTCCTGCATATGATCCGCTGGAGCCGCGCCTATCCAGACTGGTGAGGGCATAACTAAATGAACACCAATGAAATGATTTCGATCTATGAAGAAGTCGCCACCATCACCGAACGGATGCTGACTGCTGCGCGTATCAGCGACTGGGAAACGCTGGCGACGCTGGAAAAGCAGTGTTCCGGCCGCATTGACATGCTTCGGGCAAGAAAGCAGGCCGCCATATTGTCGGAGTCGGACCGCCAGCACAAAATCGGCGTTATCCGGAAAATCATAGACGCCGACCGCCAGATACGTGAAATTATCACGCCGTGGATGAATCACCTGTCCGGTCTTATCAATAGTTCCGGCACCGAACGCAAGCTCAAGCACGCTTATGGCATGAACCAGACTGGATAGCGCCATGCTTCTCAGGACCGACATCACGGGAACGAAGCCTCTGGTCCAGGTCAGCACGCAGACATTCGTTACACCTGTCGGCGACGCCCGGCAGGAATCCTTCGAGCGGTTTGCGCACATCGAACTCGGCAAGCTGCTTCAGGCAGAAATCATTTCCCGCTTCGACGATGGCACGTTCCTGGTTAAGGTTGCCGATACCGGCGCCCGCATGAATTTGCCCGACGGCCCCAAGGTCGGGGATTCTCTTCCTATGACGCTGATAGCCAGGGAACCTCGACCCACTTTCCTGCTTGGCCAGCAGTCGAGCGGCGCGACCGCATCCCTGAGCGCGGCCGGAAAATTTATCGGCAATCTGCTGCAAGCGGCGCAGCAGGAAGGCGCGCCGACCAGCTTGATCGGAAAAACGGCACTCCTGCCCTCTTCCCTCATGATGGAACCGGCGCCGCTCGCCGCCGCCCTGCAAGAAACGCTGGTCAACAGCGGGCTTTTCTATGAATCGCATGTCGTCCAGTGGGCCAGCGGCGAACGGCCGCGTACCGAACTGATGCGGGAACCGCAAGCAAAATTGGATGAGAACACCCCTGATGATCCGGCTCCGAACGCGCTTAAACCGACCCCGGGCGCTTCAAGAGCGTCCTCGTCCGCTGCGCCTGCTTACGACGTTGCCGAAAACGGCCACTTGCAGATCGACCGCGTGACCGGCACCATCGTGAAGGCAGGCGTTGCGGCAAGCCAGGACGATGCCAGCCAGATGCAGCCGGTACTGGACAAAGGGACTGCGCAGCTTATCAACCTGCAGCTGGATACGTTGGAAAAAAATCGCGTTGCCTGGCAGGGCGAGCTTTGGCCGGGCCAGCCGCTGGAGTGGGAAGTGTCGGAAGATACGCCCAAGAACGAAACCGATCATGCGGAAAAGCCATGGCAGAGCGTAGTGCGCCTTGTTCTGCCGACGTTGGGCTCCGTGGCCGCCACTATCCGCCTGTCCGGAAGCGATGTGCAAGTTCAGTTGCGCGCCTCTTCGGAAACCGCCGCAACCGCTTTGCGCGCGCATGGCCCCGAACTGGCCTCCGCACTGGGAGGCTCGGGCTCTCGTCTTGACTATTTGACGGTTCATCGGGATGAGTCATAATAAGCCACTTCCCAACGCAGTCGCGCTCGCATACCAGGCTGGCGACTCCGCGCCGAAAGTCGTCGCCAAAGGACGCGGGCTGATCGCGGAGGAAATCATCAGGCGCGCCAAGGAACATGGCGTGTATGTACATGAATCGAAGGAACTGGTTGCGCTGCTGATGCAAGTAGACCTAGACAAAGATATTCCGCCTGTACTGTATCGCGTGGTGGCGGAGCTCCTTGCTTGGCTATATCATATCGAAGCTGCGCAACATACGCCTGACGCACCATAAATCGCTTCCGGCCCGTCCGCTAATTTTTATTGCAAGTAATAAATGGATTTTTTCAGAAAAAACGGTCTTGAAGACTTGGCTCAGTATCGAATTCAATCGCGCAGGGAGATCCTTTCGCTGCTGCGGAACGTCAGCCAGAAAAAACAGTTGGTCCGAATGATTTTCAACGAGGGGGCCGACACCATCGTAACCTCCATCCTGGAGGTCGACGCGGAAGGCGTGGTGATTGATCGTGCTCCGGAAAAGCTACAAAACGAACGTATCCTCGCGAGCGAAAACATTTCGTTTGAAACGATGCTGGACCGCATCCGCATACTTTTTTTCTCCACGCAGGTCGAACCGTGCATATACGAAGGCCAGCCGGCCTATTTTATCGATCTTCCTACCAGCCTGATCCGGCTGCAGAGGCGCGAGCACTATCGCGTATTCACTCCCGGCTGCCAGGTGCATATTCCGCTCCAGACCGAGCACGGAATCGATAATGTCGTTGTACCGATGCGCGATCTCAGCGCAGGCGGTCTTGGCCTTGTGGATGAGCAAATGATCCTGGACAATACGCCGGGACATATTTACATGAACTGCCGCGTTGTCCTGTCCGACGGACAAACCATCGTATCCCACCTGGAAATCAGCAATTCGCAGGATATCAAGCTTGCCAACGGAAAGCACCAGCGACGCCTTGGGTGCAAGTTTCACGAAGCGCCTAACTCGATGCTGATAGCGGTGCAACGCTATATCACCAAAGTTGAACGCGAACAGAACGCCAAGGCAACAGGGCTGGCGTAGCTCTGAAGAAATCTTTCCTTTTCGGGCACAACAGGAAATTTGCCTTGAAAATTGTTCTCCCGGCCTACGGGAGAACCTCCGGTTTATGGCCTATTGCTTCTTTTTGATGAAAGCATGGCCATTCGGCGGCGGGATGGCTATTTGCCTGATAACACTGAGCCAGTACGAACTCGAAGACAGACTACACCTGCATGTTCATAATGTCGTGGTAGGCGGAAATAAGCTTGTTGCGCACTTGAACGGTAGCCTGAAAGCTGATATTTGCCTTCTGAACCGAAATCATCACATCCGACAAATTCACGTTGTCGTCACCGGCGGCAAAGCGCTGGCCAAGCTGGTCCGCTTTCGTCTGCGCATTATTGACCTGGTCGAGCGTGGTTTTAAGTGCCTGGGCAAAATCCGGTTTGCCGGCAACGCCGGCGGCCTTGCCGGAATCGAGCGGACTGACTCCGCCCTGGGCACGCGTAGCGGCAGCCTTTAGCTGAACCATCATCGCTTCTATTCTGCTAGTATCGATTGCCGTCATAACTTGCTCCCATTCCTTGCCGTCTCTGCCCGGGTACTCCGGATTTACAACCAGTTGCCAAGGTAGCATCCGCATAAAAATTTCATCCCTTAAATTAGAGGCTTAAATGCCGCTTTATTCGAACAATTGAATTGCGCCATCCAAATGACAATGGCATAACGAAAATACCGAAACAATTGGTAACAAATGAAACAGACACCCGTTTGCATCGACAGAAGTCTCGGAGATAAAGCATGGCGCTAGAAGGAGAACAGACGGCACCTACCGGCATTCTTGGCCTCGTGCAAAGGCCGGCGGCACGCGCCATTTTCTTGATGGCGGGAATTGCCGCGCTGGTGGCAGTCATGGCCGGAATGTGGATGTGGAGCCAGAAACCCGATTACGGGGTTCTGTTTTCCAATTTTTCCGACAAGGACGGCGGCGCCATCGTTGCATCTCTGCAACAAATGAATGTACCGTACAAGCTGGCCGACGGCGGCGGAGCAATCCTGGTACCGACCGCTCAGGTCCACGAAACTCGTCTGCGGCTGGCGTCGCAGGGTCTTCCCAAGGGCAGCGGCGTCGGTTTCGAACTAATGGAAAACCAGAAGCTCGGCGTATCGCAATTCCTTGAGCAGGTGAATTTTCAGCGAGCACTTGAAGGCGAAATGGCGCGATCGATCCAGTCGATCGGAGCGGTACAGAGCGCGCGCGTCCATCTTGCGCTGCATAAGGATTCGGTATTCGTGCGCGACCAGAAGAAGCCGACCGCATCCGTATTGCTTAATCTGCACCCGGGCCGCTCTCTCGATGAAGCGCAGGTCAGCGCGATCATCCACTTGGTTGCCAGCAGCGTACCCAGCCTGGTAGCTTCAAACATAACCGTGGTCGACCAGAGCGGCAACCTGCTGTCGGCATCGGACAAGCCTGTTGGCATCAACGGCCTGGATCCCGCCCAAATCAAGTATGTGCAGGAACTTCAGAAAAATATCGTAAAACGGATCGAATCGATCATCTCGCCGATTGTGGGCGCAAACAACGTACGCGCAGAGGCGACCGCCGACGTGGATTTCTCCCGCAGCGAGCAAGCTGCCGAAACCTACAAGCCCAACCAGACACCGAACCCGCCGTCAGTTCGAAGCCAGCAAAGCTCCGAATCTCAAACACTGCAAAGCAACACGGCTTCCGGCGTACCCGGAGCCTTGTCCAACCAGCCGCCGGCGCCGGCCACTGCGCCGATCAATGCGCCTGGAAAAACGGCCGCTCCCGCCGTTCCTCCCCCAACCCCTATCAATACGCACAAGGATACGACCGTCAACTACGAGATTGACAAAACCATCCGCTATACGCAGCAGCCCATGGGCGGCGTAAAACGGCTGTCGGTAGCGGTCGTGGTCAATTACAAGAAGGAAACGGATCAGGATGGCAAGGTAACGACAAAGCCGCTTACCGACGCGGATAAGGAGCAGATCACGAATCTGGTCAAGGAGGCAATGGGCTACAATAAGGAACGCGGCGATACGCTTAACGTGGTCAACAGCCCATTCGCCGACGATAAGGAAGCCATAGTCGAGCTACCGCTTTGGAAACGCCCGGAAACGCTGGCGATGTCCAAGGAAGTCGGCAAGTATCTGGCTATCGGCGCTGTCCTGCTTTATCTCTTTTTCGCTTTTTTGCGGCCCTTGCTCAGAAAGCTTTCATCTACCATTAACCCGCCGCCTGTCCTGCCGGCAGCCACTGAAGAAGAGCAAGAAGGCGTGATAGTGGAATTGAGCGGAGAAGAAGAAAAACCAAAAGTACGCGGCTATCAGGAAAACCTGGATGCAGCCAAGCTGCTGGCGCGTCAGGATCCAAGAGTCGTCGCTAACGTCGTCAAGAACTGGGTAGGCGTAAATGAGTGATAACGGTGTACAAATGGGCGCCATTCTGATGCTGGCACTGGGCGCGGACGAGGCCGCCGAGGTAATGAAATATCTCGGGCCGAGGGAAGTCCAGAAGCTGGGCGCAGCCATGTCGACCATGAAATCGGTAGCCTCGGAAGAATTGGAAAGGGTGCTGGCGGAATTCACTTCCCAGACTGCGGAAAATACATCGATAGGACTCGATTCCGACGACTATATCCGCGACGTGCTGACCAAGGCGCTAGGCGACGACAAGGCTTCTTCGCTGCTCAACCGCATTCTGGGCGCTCGGGACTCAAGCGGCATAGAAAGCCTCAAATGGATGGATGCCCAGTCGGTGGCGGACCTGATTCGCAACGAGCATCCGCAGATCATTGCAACCATCATGGTGCATCTGGAACGTTATCATGCCTGTGAAGTCCTGGATCAGTTCACGGAACGCCTGCGCAATGACGTCGTCCTGCGCATAGCGACCCTCGACGGCGTACAGCCGACCGCATTGCGCGAATTGAACGATGTGCTGACAAAGCTGCTGACCGGAAACGAAAACCTGAAGAAAAAACCGATGGGCGGCATCCGGACCGCCGCCGAAATCCTGAACTTCATGAGAGGCGAAAACGAGAATACCGTGATGAGCCATCTCAAAAGTTACGATGAAAATATGGCGCAGGACATCATGGACGAAATGTTTGTGTTCGACAACGTCATCGACATCGACGACCGCGGCATTCAGACAATATTGCGCGAAGTCCAGTCCGAATCGCTGATCATAGCCCTGAAAGGGGCCAGCCAGGAATTGCGCGACAAGATCTTCAGGAACATGTCGCAGCGTGCGGCGGAAATGATGCGCGAAGATCTCGAATCGAAAGGACCTGTGCGCCTGTCCGAAGTCGAGGCTCAGCAAAAGGAAATCCTGCAGGTCGTTCGCCGTCTGGCCGACGAAGGCCAGATCAACTTGGGCGCGAAGGGCGAAGACCAGTATGTCTAGCGCGCTGCCTAAAGAGAAGCAATCAGCGTATCAGCGCTGGGAAATGGCCTCGTTCGATGAAGCGCCGCCTCTTGTTTCCATATCGCCGCCGCATGACGAATTTAAGGAACAGATTGCCGCCGAGCGTGAAGAAGCCAAGCTTGCCGGCTACGAAGAGGGACTGGTCAAGGGAATGGAGGAAGGTCTCGGCAAAGGGTTTGAAGAGGGACATGCCAAAGGGCTGGAGGAAGGCCGCGCACAGGCATTGCAGGAAAAGCTCCGCCTGCAGGAAATCGCGGAAACCTTTTCTACTGAAATCTCCAAGGCAAATGAAACAATCTCGGAAAGCCTGCTCGATCTGACGCTCGATCTTGCCAAGGCCATGCTTAAAACCACGCTTGCCGTCAAACCGGAACACGTCATTCCGATCGTCGCCGAGGCAATTCACTATCTGCCGTCGTTGCAGCAACCGGCGCTCCTGTTCCTGCACCCCGAAGACGCGGTGCTGGTCAAGGACCTGATGGGTGAAGAGCTCGCCGCAGGTGGCTGGCGCATCGTCGAAGAACAAATGGATCGCGGCGGCTGCCGCATCGAGACCGCAAGCAATCAGATCGATGCCGGCACTGCGACACGCTGGCAGCGCCTCATGGCTGCATTCGGAAAAAATTCGGACTGGCTCGTATCATGACGCCCCATAGCGCCCGCTGGAAGGCATATCTGAGCGATTGCAGCTCCCTGCTCTCCATTGCCGAACCGATGCAGGTTTCGGGGCGCGTCACGCGTGTAACCGGCCTGGTCATGGAAGCGGTCGGGCTGAAGCTGGCTGTCGGCAGCGCCTGCACGATTCCAATGCCGAACGGCGGCGCCGTCATTGAAGCGGAAGTTGTCGGATTTGAAAACGACCGCCTGTTTCTGATGCCGCAAAGCGACGTCGAAGGCATTATCCCCGGCACCCGCGTATTTCCGGTCGAAGTAGTGCAAAGTCTGCCCCGCGCCGGATCGGTCACCCACCCGCGCCGACGGCCGGATGACCGCGCGCGCCATCTGCCGGTCGGGGATGAATTGCTCGGACGCGTGCTGGACGGAGCCGGACGGCCTCTCGACAACCTCGGACCAGTCCATGCAAGCCATGCCGCGCCGCTTTCCGTACGCACGGCCAATCCCCTGTCGCGTGCGCCGATAACCGAAATTCTGGATGTCGGCGTGCGCGCAATCAACAGCATGCTGACTGTCGGGCGCGGCCAGCGCATGGGTCTGTTCGCCGGCTCGGGTGTCGGCAAGAGCGTGCTGCTCGGCATGATGGCGCGCTATACCAGTGCCGACGTGATCGTGGTTGGGCTGATCGGCGAGCGCGGCCGCGAGGTCAAGGAATTCATCGAACAGATCCTGGGAACGGAAGGCCTGGCGCGGTCGGTGGTGGTGGCGGCGCCGGCTGACACGCCGCCCCTGATGCGTCTGCAGGGCGCATCCTACGCGACTGCAATTGCCGAATATTTTCGCAATCAGGGCAAACACGTGCTGCTGATCATGGATTCGTTGACCCGCTATGCGATGGCGCAACGGGAAATTGCGCTGGCAATCGGCGAACCGCCCGCCACCAAGGGCTACCCTCCTTCGGTTTTCGCGAAACTGCCGTCGCTGGTTGAACGCGCGGGAAACGGCAAGGAGGGCGGCGGTTCGATTACCGCCTTTTACACTGTTCTGACCGAAGGCGACGACCAGCAGGATCCGATTGCGGATGCCGCCCGCGCCATTCTGGACGGCCATATCGTTCTCGACCGCGCCCTCGCTGAAAGCGGACATTATCCGGCAATCGATATCGAGCAGTCCATCAGCCGCGCGATGCACAGCATCACCAGCCTGGAGCATCAAAAATTGTCGCGTCGGCTTAAGCAACTGACTTCGCGCTATCAGCGCAGCCGCGACCTGATCAGTGTCGGCGCCTATAGCGCAGGCACCGATCCGGTGCTGGACGAAGCCATCGCCCGTCATTCCAAGATCGAATCGTTTCTGCAGCAGGATATCCAGGAGAGAGCCGATATTGCTGAAAGCTTTGCCCATCTTTCCGAAGTATTCCAATAACTGGCAATAAAATAAGAAAACTCTAGACCATGCCCAAGCCGACCACAATGGAAACGCTGATCGAACTGGCGACAGATGAAGTCGACAAGGCAGCCGTGCGCCTCGGCCATTCGATCCGGTTTGCCAATGATGCAGAGCAAAAACTGGCCATACTGAACCAGTACCGCGACGATTATGGCGTACGTCTTCAGAAAAATTGCGAATCCGGACTGACCGCCATGGATTACCGGAATTTTCAGCAATTCATCGACAAGCTGGACCAGGCGATCAGCGGACAACAGCAGATCGTGCGCAACGCAAAAAAACAGATTGAGGAAGATAAATCCTCCTGGCAGGCATCGGAGCGCAAGCGCGTCTCTTTCGATACGCTGGCTACCCGCGCCCAAAAAGTGGTGCAAAAAAAAGAAAACAAGCTAGACCAGAAGCAAATGGACGAGTTCGCCTCAAGGCGCTCGCGGTATAGATAACAAGGCACACAGGACGCGCACATCATGAATACTCTACCAATACAGATGCCTTCGCCCACCAATGCCGCGGCAGATGCTTCATCAAAAACCCGGCAGGCGGATGAACCAAATACCGGCAACTCATTTCAGCAGACGCTGAAAGATGAAATAGCCGACCGAAAGCAAACTGGCGCCGATAAGGTTGCCGGTCCGGATGAAGCAGGAAAGACCGCTGCTGCGCCACGTGTGCAAGCGTCAGCCAAACCCGATACGGACAAGCAAGACGATAAAACGACGGAACCCAAGCTCGATGGCGATCCGAACGCCATGGCGCAACTGCTGGCACTGGCAGGCCAGTTCGTGCAATCAAGTCCCAACACGGATCCGATGCCCGATTCGACTGCCGAATCGGGCGACAAACCAACCCCTGGATCAGACCTCGGAATGGCGGCAGGATTGGCGCCTGGATCTGCTCCCGAATTGGTGGCCGGATTGGCGGCAGGATTGGCAGCCGGATCTGCACCCGGATCAGACGTTAGGCCAGCCATAACCGCAGAAGAAATTGCAATCGCTCAGACGAATGGCTCTGCCGCTCCGACGATGCAGCCCAAGCTGCAAACGGGGGAGCCCAGTGGCGCTATAAAGGGCAAGGCAGCTGCGTCAAAAGATGAACGCTTTGACGCCAGCCTGGATCAGGCAAACCTCGCGCAACAACCGGCACGCGGAGCGTCGGAGAAAACCGCACCGGCCGTGCTAGCCGCTATTGAAATTAGCGCTCTAAAGCACGGAAGCGCAGACCAGAACAAGGAAGTCCAATCACCGGCATCGCCGGCTGCATTCGCCTCATTGCAGCAGGCGGGGCTTGACAAGCTGGAGGCAAAAACCAGCGCCTCGGCGGACAGGATCGCGCCCCAGGTCGGAACCACGGGCTGGAACCAGGCCATTGGGCAAAAAGTCGTGTGGATGGCAAAGAATGAGCAGATGAGCGCGTCACTGTCGTTGAATCCGCCGGATCTTGGGCCAATGAAAGTGGTGATCAGCGTATCGGACAATATAGCTACCGCAAACTTTGTCTCGGCACACCCGGATGTGCGTCAGGCGCTGGAAACGGCGTTGCCGCGATTGCGCGAAATGCTGGGTGAAGCAGGCATACAGCTTGGACAGGCCCATGTCGGCGCCGGTACATCCGGAGACTATGGAGCGCAGGCGGAGCAACAGCAAAACGGGCGGCATACTGCGCAATCCGGTACTGCTTCCCAATCTTTGTTGCTGGACACACACGTTCCCTCTCAGTCAGTCCGGCAAGGGCTGGTCGATACTTTTGCATAAGGCTTTTTCGAAATAACGGAGTGCCGCCAATCCGATGCCGGGCAGTTAAGACAGTGCCGAATTACAAAAGCAGCCATCTTTTGCATTTATAATCTGTTTCCCGCAAGCATCCCCATGCATTTCTTGGTTAAAATGAGTCTGGATGAAATCTGATGCATGTTCTAGATAGACCGAAACGTAAATATCTTGCCGCGTTTGTTTTCATTCAGAAAAGCAACTTATTACCAACCATCTCATTATTTACAGATTTCAGTGCGGTTAATAATGTGGAATGCATCAATAAGCATGGTCTTACTGCTTCTTTTCTACGCATTCCCACATCCTGACTTTATACATAATGGGATAAGTTCTCTGATTGCAATCATTAAGACAACCCATGGCGACCTCAACTCCCAAAGCAGTGCCCAAGTCCGTTCCGAAAGCCGTACAGTCACCGGAATCGTCTGAAGCCGCTCCTAAAAAATCCAAAAAGAAACTATGGATGATGCTGATTGTCGTCCTGGTTCTTGCCGCCGGCGGCGCGGGCGGCTGGTATTACTGGTCAGGCATGAAGGCGCATGAGCAACCGGCCAAGGAAAAAGCTGTTCCGCCGGTTTTTGTCGCCCTCGAAACGTTCACTGTTAATCTGCAACCCGACAATGGCGAGCATTTCCTGCAAATAGGCGTCACGCTGCAGGTTATCACCAAGGAAGAAGCCGATCTCATCAAGTTGAATATGCCCCAGGTTCGAAGCCGCTTGCTGCTGCTTCTTTCAAGCAAGAAAGCGTCTGAGATATCCAGTACGGAAGGAAAAAACAGTCTGGCCTCAGAAATTGCCGATCAGGTGAACAAACCGTTTTCTCCTCAGGGAGCGCCGCAAACCGTTAGCAACGTTTTCTTCACCTCTCTCGTCATTCAATAAGATATGGCCGAAAATTTTCTCTCGCAGGAAGAAGTCGACGCCCTATTGAAGGGCGTTCATGGCGACGAGGAGGAATCGGGCGCACCGGATACCGAAGGCGTCCGCACTTACAATCTGGCGACGCAGGAGCGCATCGTTCGCGGCAGGATGCCGACGCTCGAAATCATCAATGAGCGGTTCGCACGCCTTCTTCGCATAGGCCTGTTCAATTTCCTGCACCGCACGACCGAAGTGTCCATCGGCCCGGTGCGGGTTACAAAATACAGTGAATTCATTCGCAACCTGGTGGTTCCGACCAACCTGAACCTGGTTCAGATGAAGCCGTTGCGCGGTACCTGCCTCATGGTGTTCGACCCGAACCTGGTCTTCCTGCTGGTGGACAATTTGTTCGGCGGCGATGGCCGCTTTCATACCCGGGTCGAAGGGCGCGACTTCACTCAGACCGAACAGCGCATCATCCAGCGCATCCTCAACATCGTGTTCGAAACCTATGCGAAATCGTGGGAGCCGGTTTACCCGGTTGAATTCGAGTACATCCGTTCGGAAATGAACACGCAATTCGCCAATATTGCGACGCCGAACGAAGTGGTGGTAACGACCACTTTCACGATCGAACTCGGACAAGTGAGCGGCGAAATGCACTTTTGCACGCCTTATTCGACAATCGAACCGGTTCGCGACATTCTTACCAGCAGCCTGCAGGGCGAAACGCTGGAAATGGACAAGCGCTGGATCCGGCTCATGACGCAGCAGATCAAGACGGCCGAAGTCGAGGTTATCGCCGAGATGGGAACCGCGAAATCAACGATCGGCGGCATCCTGAACATGAAGGTTGGCGACATCATTCCGCTTTCGGTTCCCAAAACGGTTGAAGCCCGGGTTGATGGCGTGCCGATAATGGAATGCAGCTACGGCAAGCTGAACGGACAGTATGCGTTGCGGGTCGAAAAACTGATGCGCAGCTTGAGCGAACCCACGCAAGGAGAGGAACATGACTGATACCACTAATCCCCAGGCAATTGCCGAAGACGACTGGAGCGCCGCGTTTGCCGAGCAGGCCGAAGCGGAAGCCGCAACGGCTGCGCCGGCCGAAACCGATGCGGCACTGTTCAAGGATTTCGCGGGCAATGCCTCGCAAGGGGCCACGCATAACGATATCGACTTCATTCTCGACATTCCGGTACAACTCACCGTCGAACTCGGGCGCGCCAAGATCGCGATCAAGAACTTGCTGCAACTTGCTCAGGGATCCGTGGTGGAACTCGACGGACTCGCGGGTGAGCCGATGGACGTGCTGGTCAACGGCTGCCTGATCGCGCAGGGCGAAGTAGTGGTCGTCAATGACAAGTTCGGCATTCGCCTGACCGACGTCATCAGCCCTGCCGAACGGATTCGAAAGCTCAACAGATAATGCGCCTCATACTGATTTTTACCACGCTGGCAGCAACCGGCAGCATAGCAAGCGCAGCCGAGCAAGCCGGCCCAGCGTCGTCAGGCAGCCTGTTTACGGTCCTGCTCGGATTGATCCTGGTGCTCGGGCTCGTGGCCGCCGCGGCCTGGATGCTAAAGCGTTTTGGGGCTGCCCGAACGGTGGGCGCCGCGCACGTCAAAGTCGTCGGCGGCACCTCCATCGGCACGCGCGAGCGTATCCTGGTGGTGGAAGTGGCGGACCAGTGGATAGTGGTCGGCGTAACGCCAACGCAGATAAACACCCTGACGACCATGCCGCGGCAGGAACTTCCGCCAATGCCGGAAGCGGCTCTTGCCACCCATCCTTTTGCTGTATGGCTCAAACAAACCATCGACAAGCGTAATGACAAACAGAAATAAACCGGCAAGTTCCGCATTCAAGCTGTTCATCCGGGTTGTACCGCTGCTCCTGCTGGGCTTGCCCTTGCTGGCGGGCGCGCAAGGCATTCCCGCAATCACCAGCACGCCTGCACCCGGCGGCGGCCAGAACTATTCGCTGAGCCTGCAAACCCTGCTGCTCCTGACCAGCCTGTCCATGCTGCCGGCCGCGCTCATGATGATGACCAGCTTCACGCGCATCATCATCGTCCTGTCTCTTCTGCGGCAGGCTATCGGCACACAGAGCGCGCCTCCGAATCAGGTAATGATCGGGCTATCGCTGTTTCTGACTTTGTTCGTGATGAGTCCGGTACTCGACAAGATTTATGTCGATGCGTATCAACCCCTTTCCGAAAACAAAATTACCATGTCGCAGGCGCTGGATAAAGGCGTGGCGCCGCTCAAGACCTTCATGATGAAGCAGACTCGCGAGACCGATCTGGCTCTCTATCTCAAGATGTCCAACACGCCTGAAGTTCAGGGTCCGGAAGATGTGCCGCTGCGGGTCCTGATTCCTTCTTTCATCACCAGCGAGTTAAAAACGGCGTTTCAGATCGGTTTTGCGATCTTCATACCGTTCCTAATCATCGACATGGTGGTTGCCAGCGTGCTTATGTCGATGGGGATGATGATGGTATCGCCATCCATTGTTTCCCTGCCATTCAAGCTGATGCTGTTCGTGCTGGTCGACGGCTGGCAACTGATTATCGGTTCGCTGGCGCAAAGCTTCTACTAAGGAGAGTTCTATGACACCCGAAAGCGTCATGACCCTGGGCCGCCAAGCGATGGAAGTCACGCTGATGTTGGCGGCGCCCATGCTGCTTACCGCGCTCGTGGTAGGGCTTCTGGTCAGTATTTTCCAGGCCGCCACCCAGATCAACGAAATGACGCTCACCTTCATTCCGAAACTGATCGGCGTCTTCGTGGTGCTGGTCGTTGCCGGGCCTTGGATGCTGACGGTCATGCTCGATTACATGAGGCAAGTCTTCACCAGCATTCCCGGCATGGTAGGCTGAACCTCAGGAACTTATTTGTGCAGGTCTCTTCCTTATTCGAGCAAGTCTTTTATCTCTCCCTTTGCCTGTTCCTGGCTAACGGGATGCGCCAGTGATAACGATCAACAGCATTGACATGCAGATCTGGATCGCGTCCTTCCTTTGGCCGTTGACGCGTATTCTCGGCCTGCTCGCCGCAGCCCCGCTATTCGGCAACGTCAGCATTCCGGCAGGTATCAAGATAGTGCTTGGCGTCCTGCTTGCCCTGATCATCGCCCCGACCGTTCCCGCCCTGCCGGCGATGGATCCGATGTCGCTGCAAGGCCTTTTGATTCTGGCGCAGCAATTCGTGATCGGCACAGCGATGGGATTTATCATACGCGTTGTATTTGCTGCCATGGAAATGGCGGGCGAAGTCACGGGCATGACCATGGGGCTGGGTTTCGCTACCTTTTTCGACCCGCAATCGCATGGCCGCACATCGGCCATCAGCCAGTTTCTTTCCCTTCTGACGCTGATGGTCTATCTGTCGACCAACCTGCATCTGGTTCTGCTTGCCTCTCTGGCCGATAGCTTCACCACTATGCCAATCGATGCGGCGCCAATGGGTGGGCACGTTCTCCTGCAGATTGCAAGCTGGGCCGGACGCATCTTCAGCGGAGGCCTCCAGCTGGCGCTGCCAATCATTGCAGCGTTACTGATCACAAACGTCGCGCTAGGCATCCTGACCAGAGCCGCTCCACAATTGAATGTGTTCGGAATCGGCTTTCCGATCACGATCAGCGTCGGGTTCATCATGATCGGACTGGCGCTCCCATACATGGCTACCCCTCTGGAGCGCGTATTCCGGGATGGGTTTGAGGTGATTCGGACGACAACGACCGTCATGCCGTCATCAGTCCCATAATTAAAAGGGGCTCGCCGGCTGGAGTCTATCTTGCGTCTGCCATGAAATGGCAAAAGCATGGCGCATGCCTGTGCGCACCACGCCATTTATCGGCGCCCCTGGCGGCCTATGCGCCAGTCAGGCTATCCGTGCTATAGAAAATTGAACAGTGAAAGTTTCGATGTTGCCGTAAACGTCTTTTGCGCCGCTTCCAGCGTGATCTGTTGCATGTTGAAGTCGGAGATGGCTTTCAAGGAATCGACGTTGATAAGATCCGATATTGACGATTCATATTGAATATCGCGGTCTGTCCCTGAACTGTCGAGAGAATCAATCTCCTTCAGGCGCGATCCGATCGATGCGCGAACAGTCAGCACGTTGTCGAGCGCATTCGCCAGGTTGGCGCTCGCATCGGCCAGTCCTTTAGTCAGGTTGGCTTTGCCCGTGACCCCGGTTGCAGGAGTTTCCAGCAAATTGATCAGATTGCCCAACGTCGTGAACATACTCTGCTCGGTGGAGGGGCGGACCGTTGCGGTATCGCCACTTGCAGCAGTGCCGGTGATGGTAAGCTGCACCCCTTCGAAAACGATCGGAGTTCCGCTTGTGTAAGTGCCGGACGCCACGGTGGTGGCAGGGGAATTGGTAACGTCCTGCACGGAATAGGCAGCGCCGCTGGAAAAAACCACATTGTAATTATGCCCGGTGACGGCGCTCGCATCGACAGTCGACAGAGGCGAAACTGTCAACGCACTAGATGTGCTTGCCGTATTGAATAGTCCGGTGCTTTTGATATTCTGGAATATGGCATCGCCGGTATCGCTGATCGCCATTTGCCGCGTCGGGCCGACCTGAAGCATTCTCTGGCCCTGATCGCCATCGTACTTCGCAGTCAATGAAGAGGAAGTAAAGGCCTCGGTCGTGGACTTGAAACCGGAAAACAGGTAGTTGCCTTCCGCGTCGCGGGTATTGGCCAATCCCATTAGCTCGTCGTATCGGCTGCGCAAGTCGGTTGCAATGTATTTGCGTTGCGTATCATCGTAAGCGCCATTGCCCGCCTCCACTGTTTGCGTTTGCATGTCCTGTATCAGGCTGGTAAGACCGGTCAGCACGCTTTCTTCCAGCGATAATGAATTCTTAGCATTTGCGCGGTTGGTGCCGTACTGCAGATTGACCGCTTTCCCCTGTCCCAGGTCAAGAGCGCGTGCTGCGGCAACCGGGTCATCCGATGGGGTCAGCACACGCTTTCCGGTCGATATCTGCTGCTGGGTTTTCAGCAGCGACGATTGCAGATCTGCCATGCGGGCAACTCCGGCCGTATAAATCATATTCGTGCTAATGCGCATGATGGATATCCTTAATTGCCAAGAGAAAGCAAGGTGTCGAACAAGTCGCCAGCCGTTTTTATGAGTTTGGCCGCTGCCTGGTATGCCTGCTGGTAGCGCATCAGGTTGGTGGCCTCCTCGTCCAGGTTGACGCCCGACATGGCCTGCTGCGATTCGACCGACTGCGTCAGCACATTGCCCGCAGCGGTGCTGGTCGATTCCAGCTCGCTGGTCTTGTTGCCGATCAGGTTGACGAGTTGCGAATAAGCGCCCTGATAATTTGTGGTGCCAACCTTATTGGCTGTCTGCAAGGCGCCCATGAGGAGCGCATTGCGGTTGTCGCCGACGCCATCGGTGTTGGGCCCGACGGTAAAGGTATCGCCATTGGCCGGGGTGCCCGTAAGCACAACGCTGACGCCGCCGAAACTGATGGTTGCGCCCTCGGTATAAGGCACTGAAGCGCCGGCGGCATAGTTGACAGGCGTACCGCCGTTGATCGTCATGGTCAACGCAACCGTTGTCGTAATATTGCCCCCGCTGTAAGTCAGTGTGGCGGCGGCGCTGGCCGGAGCAGAGTTGACGACCCCTGCACTGATTTTGCCGGAGCCTGTATTCGTGGCGGTTGCCGCTGTCGTAATCGGGGCTGCCGCAGCGATTTTGGAGGTATTCGTAATCGCCACGCTGATTCCGGACGCGCCGTTTACAGTAGGCCTGATCAGGAAGGAATCGCCGTTGTCCGGAACAGGACTGGTGCTTAAGCTGAATCCTTCGTCAAATCCTTCGCCCGCTGTATTCGACAGCGCTGTCAAAGACGTGCCCGTCCATTTGGCGCTATCCGACAATCTAGTAACGGTGTAATTGGTTCCATCGAACTTCAGTTGGTAATCGCTGGTGGTCAATTTGCCCGGATCGTCGATAGTAGCGGTTACGACCCCATTACCGGTATTCTTGCTGTTGGCAGTAACGGACACCGGGTCGAGATTGAAAAAAGCGCCTCCTGGATCGCCGTTCAGATCCATTCCCAGCTGGTGCTGCGCATTGATGTCGCTGGCAAGGACGATGGCTACCCGGCCTAGCGAATTCTGGGCGACATCAAGCGTCTCGCGGCGGAACTCGAACAGTCCCCCCAGCTTGCCGCCGGTCAGGCTGCTTTCGGCAAGAGTGGTCGTTTTCCCATTATTCACATAGGCCACTTCCATCCGGCTCGAATCGGTCGTGGATGGCACGGCTTTCAAATCGTAGGTATTTGCCCCTATCACCAGCGGCTGCCCGCTGCCGACATAGATGTCGAAGCTGTTTCCCTGCTTGACCACCGACACCTTGATTTCCTTGCTCAGGTTGGCTATTGCCAGGTCACGCTGATCGAGCAATGTATTAGGCATGTTTCCATCAGTAAGCCCTGGCGATTTCTCGATCGCCTCATTCAACTGCGCAATCTGCTTTGAATAGGCGTTGATGGCGGTCACGCTGCTCGTAATCTGGTCGTTTACTCCCTCGCCCATTTCCCTCAGTTGCGAGTCCATGTTCTGAAAGTTGGCAACCAGCGTCTCTGCCGATGAAAGCAAGGACTGTCGGGCAGTGGCGGAGCCGGCGGAAGCACTCAGATCCTGCACGCCCTTGAAAAACCCCTGCAACGACGGCGAGAGACCGACTGTCGAGTCGGCCAGCATGTTGTCGATTTGTTTGATCTGTGTGTAATACGTGTCGAGCTGGCTCTTGTAGGTTTGCGCAGACAACACTTGGTTGCCCATGAATTCGCTATATACGCGCGTGATTGCGGTAACTTCGGTACCCTTGCCGATATAACCGGACCCCGTGCTTTGCCCCGCAATCGCAGCCTGCTGCACCACTTGCCGGTTGTAACCGGGAGTGGTTGCATTCGCTATATTATTGCCGATCGTACTAATGGCAATATTCGCTGATGTAAGCGCGCTTTTTCCAATATTGAGAATATTAGACATATTTCATTTTTCCTGTCATCGTATATCTAACATCGACACGCTGATCAATAACTTGAGGCCGCATGACCGCCGAATGCCGTGGGCGCCCATTTGTTGTTCATGTCATGCGCGACTGGCGAATGACATTGGTAAGCTTGGCTGCATAGTTAGGATCGGTTGCGTACCCCGCACGCTGCAACCCTTGCGCAAAACTGGCCGCATCCTGCGAATTGGCCATCACGTTTCGGTAGCGCGGGTTGGTACTGATAAGCCGGGCGTAATCCTGAAACGATTCATCGTACGAATTGTATGCGCGGAATTTCTCCATTTTCCGTTGCGCCTTGCCGTTCACGTATTCCGTCGTGGCAACCTCTGCCACCTTGCCTGTCCATCCCTTGGTGGCCTTGATCCCGAACAGGTTGTAGCTTTTTGAGCCGTCGGCTGCAAAGATCTCCTTCTTGCCCCAGCCGCTTTCGAGCGCCGCCTGGCCTAGCATGAAATCGGCCGGAATACCGGTAGCGCGGCTCGCTTCATCGGCGCTTGCCGCAAATCGATCCTGAAACGCCTTTACATGCGGCTTCTGCGATGTCGTCGCACTACTGGTATAGTCGGCTGCTTGCGGTGAATCTGCCGTGGCATCCGGCTGCTTCCGGCTTTCGGAAGCGTCGAAAATTCCATAAGCGCGCAGCATCGATACCGCCTGCTGCCGCGCGGATAGATCGGGCGAATTGCCCGAGTTTGCGGATGAAGTTGGCGATGCGCTGTCCGACGGCGGCAGACTGCCATTGTTGCGTGAAAGCTGGCGCAGCATTGCGTCCGCCAACCCGACTCCACGCTTGGCGAAATGCTGGCTCAATTCCTGATCGAACATCGACGTGTACATCTTTGTCTGCTGGCTATCGAGGATGCCGTCCTGCGGAGTCGCATTGCGCATGCTTTTCATCACCATATTCATGAACAACGCCTCGAACTGCTTGGCCGCCTCCTTCAGCGCTTCAGGCGAGTTCTGCTTTGCCGCGCGGCGCAATGCACCGATGTCGTTGCTGTTTGCAGCAAGAGCGGCAGAAAGAGTCGTATCGTTCATCGTCTGTCCTGTTGTTCGATGACTGCTAGATGATTTCCAGCTCGGCCCGTAGCGAGCCGGCCGCTTTCATCGCCTGCAGTATTGCCAGCAGGTCCTGCGGCGTTGCGCCGATTGCGTTCAACGCCTTCACTACGTCGGCCAACGATGCCGCGCTTTTAAGCATCAGCAACTGGCCCGGTTCCTTCTTGATTTCGATCTGCGAATTCTGCACGACAACGGTCTGACCGGCTGAAAGAGGCCCAGGCTGGCTGGCGGTATTCTCGGTATTGATAACGACCGACAGGTTGCCATGCGCCACTGCACAGGAATCAAGCATGACCGACTGATTCATTACGATCGATCCGGTCCTGGCGTTCAGGATAACCTTGGCGCCAAGCTGGGCCGGAGTAACGTTGATGCTCTCCAGCATGCCCAGAAAAGCGACCCGTTCGTCAGCATTCGCTGGCGCCCGCACCCGGATCACGCGGCCGTCCTGAGCCGCGGCCGTATCCGCGCCGAAGCGGCTATTGACTGCCGCGACCACTCTGCTCGCGGTTGAAAAGTCGCTGTCGTTCAAATCCAGAAATACTACCCCGCCCTGGCCCAGCGCGGTCGTCACTGACCGTTCGACTGTGGCCCCTGCTGAGATGCGGCCAACCGAGAGATGATTCACCTGCGCCTTGCTGCCACTTGCAGATGCGCCAACACCTCCGACCAGCACGTTGCCTTGCGCCATGGCGTAGATCTGCCCGTCAGCGCCTTTCAGCGGCGTCATCAGCAACGTGCCGCCGCGCAGGCTCTTGGCGTTCCCCATGGAAGATACGGTGATGTCGAGAGTCTGGCCCGGACGTGCAAACGCCGGCAATGAGCTTGTCACCATCACTGCGGCCACATTTTTCAGCTGCAAGCTGGTGCTTGACGGCAAATTAATGCCCATCTGCTGCATCATGCTGATCACGCTCTGTACAGTAAACGGCGTCTGGGTGGTCTGGTCTCCGCTACCGTCCAGGCCAACGACCAATCCATATCCGATCAACTGGTTTTGCCGTACGCCCTGAATGCTGGCCAGGTCCTTCAGGCGCTCCGCATGGCAAAGCGAAGCCGCCAATATGGATAAGCCCACTATTACTGCCTGAATTGTCCTTTTGGATACAGACACCTTCGCTCCTTGTCTCATTGTTCCTTACCCTGCCCTTACAGGGGCAGCACACTCAAAAAGAAACGTGTCAGCTGCGACATGACATCGGACGCATCCAGCCGCGTATTGGTCCGGTATTCGACGCGCGCGTCAGATACCAGCGTTGATGAAACGACGTTGCCGAGTCCAATGTTGACCGGGTTCACGATCCCGGAGAAACGGATGAATTCAGCACCGCGGTCGAGCGCCACCTGTTTCTCTCCGCTCACCAGCAAGTTCCCATTCGGCAGGACGTCGATCACTGTCACGCCAATGGTGCCGGAGAAGTTGTTGCTGGAGCTGGCAGCGCCCTTGTCTTCGAATTTATTCTCCCCTGATGCCGACACGCCTAGCTTGCCGGTGACTCCGCTGGACAGGCCGAATATCTGTGGCGCGGAGTAGGAAACGCTGCTGTTCTTGCTGGAAGAACCGGCTCCTTGCTTGGCAGCCGACGTTTTTTCGTTGATAACGATAATAATGTTGTCGCCGATGTGACGGGCGCGGCTATCCTCGAATATCGGGCGGTATGTATTGACCTGAAAAATGCCGCCGCTCTGGGCAACGGTTACAGGCTCCGGCTGTCTTGCCGGCGGAGCCTTGTGTATGATCGAATCCGGCGTTGTTGCGCAACCTGCCAAAAATGCAAGCGCCACCACCGGCAGGATTACATACGTTTTTTTCATGTCCAGCATTTCCTTTTAAGTCGATCCCTATTGTTTTCGTACCTGACAGCTACTTTATGTCACGTTAAAGTTGAGTCAGCTTCTGCAGCATTTGGTCCGCGCTGGAAATCATCTTGCTGTTGATTTCATAAGCCCGCTGAGTCTGGATCATGTTGACCAGTTCTTCGGCTACGTTCACGTTGGATGTTTCCACGTAATTCTGAACCAGCAGGCCGGCGCCATTGGTACCGGGCGTATTCGCATTCGGATTTCCCGACGCGGCGGTTTCCACATACAGGTTCTCGCCGCGAGATTCCAGTCCGGCCGGGTTGATAAAGGTCGCGACCTGCATCGTGCCGACCTGCGTCGGCTTTGTCGTGTTCGGCTGCGTTACCGAAACCGTACCGTCACGGGCAACCGTGATGCTCTGCGCATCGGCCGGGATCGTGATCGCCGGCTGCACTGTAAAGCCGCTTGAGGTGACCATTTGTCCTTGGCTGTCGATCTGGAAAGAACCGTCACGCGTGTATGCGGTGGTTCCGTCCGGCAGCAGCACCTGGAAAAAGCCGGCGCCATTAATCGCAACATCCTTTTCGTTGCTGGTCAGTTGCAGGTTGCCCTGCGTGAAGATGCGTTCGGTGGAAACAGGCCGCACCCCGGTTCCGACCTGCAGGCCGGAAGGCAACTGCGACGACTGGGATGACTGCGCCCCCGGCTGGCGTATGGTCTGGTAAAGCAAGTCCTCGAACACGGCGCGCGAGCGCTTGAATCCGCTGGTGCTGACGTTTGCCAGGTTATTCGCAGTGACATCCATTTGCGTTTGCTGCGCATCCAGACCTGTTTTAGCTATCCAAAGTGACCGCATCATAATAATTTCTCCTTAACCTGCTTCATAACCACTAAATTAATTGCCGCAATCAAGTCAACGCAAGCAGTTGGCTCGCCTTGGTTGCATTGGTTTCCGCATTTTTCAACAAATTCATCTGCATTTCGAACTGGCGCGACAGGGAAATCATGGACACCAATGCATCCACCACGTTGACATTGCTGGCCTCCAGCGCGCCGCCGGCGACGGTTACAGTAGCGTCTGCTTCGGCCGGGGCTCCGTCATTGGTGCGGAACAACCCGTCGTCGCCGCGCACCAACGTCTCCTCGGGAGGATTGACAAGCTTGAGACGGCCGATCACGTTCACTGCAGCGGGTACGGTTACCGAATCGGTTCCTGAAATCGTCCCATCCTTCGCTATCGAGACAGTCAAGTCCGGGGGAAGGCTGATGGGGCCGCCGTCTCCGAGCACAGGCAGACCGCTATGCGTTTGCAATATGCCGTTTTCCGAAAGCTGAAGATTGCCGTGCCGCGTATAAGCCTCGGAACCATCCGGCATCTGTACCGCGATCCATCCTTTGCCCTGCACGGCCACATCAAGCGCGCGACCTGTCTGCTGCAGCGCGCCGGGCGCAAAATCGGTGCCGACGGTCGAATCGACCACAAACGCCCGGGTCGGCAGCCCTTCGCTGATCACCGGCACGGCACGGAACGAATCGAGCTGTGCGCGGAATCCGGTAGTCGTGGCATTGGCCAGATTGTGCGACACATTGGCCTGCTGCTCCATGATGTGCTTGGCGCCGGTCATCGCGGTGTAAATCAAACGGTCCATGCAGTTGCTCCTTTTGCGGTAAGTTGCAGCCAGGTTTCTTCTTCAGCTTTGTATATCATGCGCATCAAATCGAAAATCAACGCAAGTTCACCAGCGTCTGCATGATCTGGTCCTCAGTCTTGATCGTCTGCGCGTTGGCCTGATAAGTCCTCTGAGCAGTAATCATGTTGACCAATTCCGCCGTCAGATCTACGTTGGAATCCTCTGTTGCCGACGATTGCAGCGCGCCCAGATTGCTCGATCCCGGCGCGCCGACCAGGGGCGTGCCCGAATCCGCAGTTTCGGCCCAGAGGTTGTTGCCCAGCGGCTGCAGGCCGTTCGGATTGGCAAAGTTCGCCAACACCACTTGTCCCAAAACGGCTGACTTTCCGTTGGTATAGTGGCCGAGGACGATGCCGTCAGCGCCGGTGGTGAAGCCCGACAGGCGACCGGATGCGTAGCCGTCCGGCTCCAGCGAATTGACACTGAATGCCGAGCCGTATTGGGTCGTGCTGGTGTAATCGATGGCAACGGTAAAATTCGCGGCTCCGTTCGTGCCTACAATAGCCGCAGTGCCCGTGCCGGGGGAAGTCAGCAGTCCGTTGGTGCCGAATGTGAGCGAAGCGATAACTGAGGTAGCAGGAGACGCAGTATTAAGAAGCGGTACGTCATCGCTGGTAGCGTACACATTCCACCCGCCGGCAGTCCTGACATAAAAGGTTTGCAGTACATGCGAATTTCCCAGGCTGTCGTAGACAGTTGCCGAAGTCGCATTGTTGTAACTGTCTGGATCGGTCGGATCGAATGGCGTCGTCGTAGGCGCACTCAGTCCCGAGTTCAGGTTCAACTGCGCATCCAGCTTGCTCGTTATTTGCGGCGGCAGGGCTGTCGTATCGATGTGCAACTCAACCGGAGACCCTGACGCAATCGAACCGGAAGCATTGGCTGCATATCCTGTCAGCCTGGCGCCGCTTACATTCACGATATAGCCATCCTTGTCCAGGTTGAACTCGCCATTGCGCGCATACGTGACCGTTCCGTTATTGCTCATCCGGAAAAAACCGTTTCCGTTGATGGCAATGTCAAGCGGGTCGCTGGTTGTTGAGATATTGCCTTGAGTAAACTGCTGCGCCACCCCTGCGACCCTGGTCCCGATTCCCAGCTTGGAGCCGCCAGAGTTGTTCAGCGAGTTTGCATATACATCGGCAAACTGCACCATTCCGGACTTGAAGCCGACCGTATTTGCATTAGCCACATTGTTTCCGATCGCGTCCAGATTTTTTGACGCAGCGTTGAGACCGCTCAATCCCGATTCGAAGCTCATTTTTTCTCCCTGTCCTGTATTTTTCGGAAATAATTAAAGAATCTGGCGAATCTCGCTCAGCTTGACCGAGCCAATGCTCGGCACGTTAAGGCTAAGGCCAGACGTGCCGCTGCTAACGCTGGTAACCTCACCGAACGACAAGGGAGAGACGGTTACCGCCTGGTCGCCTTTGGCCGCTGTCACTTCAAACGTATATTTGCCGTCGACCGCCGTAGTGCCGCTGTCGGTGCTGCCGTCCCACGCCAGAGGCAATACACCCGCCTTTTGCGCGCCCAGATTCATCGTGTAGACGGCTTTGCCGGTTGAGTCCTTGACCGTCAATTTCACGCTGCTGGCATCAGAGGAGAGATCGACCCCAAGGATGGCCTTGCTGCTGGCGAGATCAATGCTCGATCCCTCAACCAGCACTCCATGCCCGATCATGTTTGCGGCTTCCAGCGATTGGCCGGACAACATGTTGGCCTGCAACGATTCCAGCGTCGTATTCAGTTTGCTGACGCCGGTCACCGTCGACAATTGCGCCATCTGGCTCGTCACTTGCGCATTATCGAGAGGATTAAGCGGATCCTGGTTCTTCATCTGCGCAACCAGCAGTTTCATGAAACGGTCTTCTGTCTCGGATGTGCTGTCCGTCGTAACCGATTTTGTAGGATTCATCGTCGCCAGCAGGCTGTCGGATACGGCATTACTGGTAGTGTTCTGAACGGCGCTCATTGTTTATCCTCTCTATTGTTCTTGGACTTTTAACTGTTAAATTCCATTACTGACCGATGGTCAGTGTCTTCAGAAGCATGTTTTTTGCAGTGTTCATCGTTTCAACATTGGTCTGGTACGAGCGGCTTGCCGAAATCATGTTCACCATTTCCTCCACGACATTAACGTTGGGCATTGACACGTACCCCTTTTCATCAGCCAGCGGACTCTTCGGGTCGAACACTTTTCTCGCCGGCAAGGTATCCTCCAGCACCTGCTGCACCTTGACTCCGCTTGCCGCGGCATTCCCTTCAAGCGGGACTGCGCTGAAAACAACTTGCTTGGCGCGATAGGGCTGGCCGTTCGAACTGGTTACGCTGTCCGCATTGGCTATGTTGCTGGCGACCACGTTCAGGCGCTGGCCTTGAGCGCTCATGGCTGAACCTGCAACATTGAATATATTGAATAGAGACATGAGAATTACCCCTGTAGCGCGGCAAGCAGGTTTTTTATCTGCGCGCCGATTAGCGTCACGCTCGCTTCGTAGCGCAACGAATTGTCAGTGAACTGGTTACGCTCGACATCCATATCGACGGTGTTGTTGTCGACGCTTCCCTGCTGCACTGTGCGATACAGCAGCGGAACGCCGCCAATCGTCGATTTTCCGGATCCGGCTAAGTGATCAGGCGAAGTCTGGGTCAAGGCAACGGGCGCAGACTTGTTGTCTGACAAGGCGTTCTGCAGCGCCTTCCTGAAGTCGATGTCGCGTGCCTTGTAATTGGGCGTATCGGCATTGGCAATGTTCGAGGCCAGCAATTGCTGGCGCTGAGCGCGCAGACTGAGCGCGGCTTCATGAAAGGCCAGCGTATCGTCCAGTTTTCCAATCATGGCATTCTCCGCAGACAACAGGTTAAAGAACCGTCGCCTGAATTAATAAGGGATTAACGTAAGTTGAATAATAAGTATGAGGCCGCATTTCCGATCTACCGATAAGACAACATAATCCGGGCCTGTTCCACGCTTTGCAAATCGTTGCTATTTGTATGATGCAAGTTCATATAAAACCATTCACGCCATGAACCTGCTCATACGCACAATCGCTCATTGCCTATTGATACTGATGGCTGGCGCCGCATTAGCGCAAACGGCCGTCCCGCGCCAGGATCACAACGTACTGCGCCAGGGAATAGAGAAATTCCTGTCCACGCAGGCAACAGGATTGCCGGGCCAGGTCAATATTTCAGTAGGCGCAATTGACCCGCGACTGAATCTCGCTTCCTGCCCGGCGCCGGAAGCTTTTCTGCCAAACGGCAGCAAGGCATGGGGCAGGACAACTGTCGGCATGCGCTGTAGCGCGCCTACGCCATGGAAGATTTTCGTGGCAGCCACTGTGAGCGTGCAAGGGGAATATGTCGCAGCGGCCGTTCCCCTGGCGCAGGGGCATGTGATTCAGTCAGGCGATCTTACGAAAATAAAAGGCGACTTGACCCTGCTCCCGGCAGGAATCATTACCGATCCGGCGCAAGCAATGGGGTATACCGTTTTACGCTCGCTGGCTTTGGGTTCGCCATTGCGCAATGATGTGTTGCGAGGCCAGAAGGTGGTTCAGCAAGGGCAATCCGTGCGGGTCGTATCCTCCGGACCGGGGTTTAAGGTATCAACCGAAGGCAAGGCCTTGTCCAACGCCACTGCAGGCCAAGCGGCGCAGGCGCGCACTTCCAACGGGCAGGTTGTCAGCGGAATTGCTAAAATGGGTGGAATTATAGAAATGGTTTATTAGAACCTGTTCCACAGGCAAGAGGTCCAACATGCTAAAGATTCCGGTAATATCTCCGATAACGGCATATGGCAACGATGGGTTTGCCTTAACCCACAAGGATGATGTTGTGAAAATTGACAGCTCGATCAAAAAAACCTCCACATCAGGAGTGAAAGCAAAGCAGAACGGCACTACCGCCGGCACTGAAAAAGCGGGTGCTGGCAGCGCTTCGTCGGTCAATGTCAGCCTATCCTCTCAACTTCAATCGTTGTCGGTTCAGGTATCGGGCAGTAATGTATTCGATTCGAACAAGGTGGACGAAATCAAGGCGGCGATTGCAGGCGGTCAGTTTCAGGTCGATACTGAAAAAGTCGCCGACGGCCTGATCAACACCGTTAGGGACATGATTCAAAAACCCAAGGTATAGATATGAAAGCTAACAGCGTCGGACCGGGCAGCACCCTCGATGAGGAGTTTGATGGCGCAAGTCACTTGTTGCAGCTTCTTCAGCAAGAGCATGAACAACTGCTTGACGCGGAAATCGGCAAACTGGAACAATTGACCGAAAAAAAAGCTGCCGTCATCATTCGTATGTTCGAATTGGCCAAATCACGTCACAACTGCCTCGCCGCAGCAGGTTTTCAGGCCGCAGAAGTAGGCATGCAAGCCTGGATCGACAGCGGTTCGGCAAACGACCGCGACTTTGCCTCTGCTAAAAAGCGCTGGGCCGAACTGATCTCCCTTACGCAATCGGCAAAGGAACTCAACCGCGTCAACGGCCTGCTTATAGGCTCGCACATGGCGCGCAACCAAAGCGCCCTGAATGCGTTGCAAAGTGGCCAGAATGGCGGCAATGTATATGGGCCGAATGGCCAACCGAGCCGCAACATGCCGAGCCGCAGCTTGATAGTCAGCTAGCTTTCCCAAAAAATCAGCAATACGTAATTCTTGCGGGGATTTCCCTGTTCGAATTGAATTAGTGTTGAACAACTTCCTCTGCGTAAACTGAAAAAGTCCGGTTGCAGGCATGCTCCGCAATGACGGCGGGTATTATTTCGCATTCATGCAGCAGTAAAAAGGAAGAGAAAGAGCCGGTCACCCTGCCGGGGAAAGGATTATTTCCCCGGTTGCGGATTCACTGGGACTTCGGTAGTTGCTTCTTCTATCCCTGAGAGGACCATAAGCTGTACGCGCCGATTTCGCATTCTGCCTTCGGCAGTTTCGTTCGGCCTGACCGGCTGAGTGGCTGCATGTCCGATAGCGACCAACCGACTTTCGTCGATGTCGTTATCCATGAACAACCGGACCACGCTGCTGGCGCGCGCAGCCGAAAGCTCCCAATTCGATGGGAAATTGGCGGTGCTTATTGGAATGTTGTCGGTATGACCTTCGACCTGAATCGCATGGCTGTCGTTTTTCAAAACCTGCGCCACCGCTTTTAGTACTTGCCCGGACTGTCCGCTAAGTTTCGCCTCGCCCTGAGCAAAAAGTACGCTCGCATTGATTTCGACGTTCACGCCGCGCGAAGTCTGCATTACGCGCACCTTGCCCTCGCTGATCAACGGCGCAAGCACATCGATAAGATCGCGCCCTATGTTGCTCATCTTCTCCCGTTCGCGCCGCAATTCGATTGCATCAACGCGCTGCTTCTGATTCAGGTTCGGTCGGGGGAAAGGGAGCGGCAGCGACTTTAACTCGCCCTCGTCGTTTGGCGAAACCAGGGGCGTTGTCCTGCTGAATGCGCTGACGATCGAATTGGAGAGAACCCTGTATTTGCCTTCATTTACAGAGGAAACTGCATACATCACGACAAAGAATGCGAACAGCAGCGTAATGAAATCGGCGTACGAAACCAACCAGCGCTCATGGTTTTCAGGTTCTTCTTCCAACTTCTTTCTTGCCATAATTCGCTTCTCTCTATGGCGGCCATTCTGCTGAACCGGTTGCTATTTCAAAAAAGAACCCATGCGCTCTTCTATCAGACGCGGGTTCTCGCCCGTCACAAGCGCAAAGAATGCATCTGTCAGCATTTCCATTTTGCGCACTTCCTTGTTTACCAGTGTTTTGAGCCTGCTTCCAATAGGCAAAAAAAGCAGGTTGGCAAACCCGACGCCGTAAATAGTTGCAACGAATGCGACAGCGATTCCGCTGCCGAGCTTGCTTGGATCGGATAGATTTTCCATTACATGTATCAAGCCCAGCACTGCCCCAAGAATCCCGATTGTGGGCGAATAGCCCCCGGCGGATTCCCAAATCTTTATCGCCGCTCGTTCGCGTACCTCATAAGCAGTGATTTCCGCCTCCAGAAGTTCGCGCATCTTGCCCGGTTCGACGCCATCGACTACGAGGCGCAAGCCTTGGCGCACGAATGGGTCTTTCACATCCACCAGGTAGCGCTCCAATCCGAGGAAGCCTTCCCTGCGGGCAACCAGGCTCCAGCGTATCATCTCCTCCCGCAACTCCCGATAATTGTCGGGCCGTGGCGAAAACACTTGACCTACCATCATGACGCCGCGGGCAAAAGCCGGCAAACCGCTCTGAAGAATAACCGCGCCAGTAGTTCCGACTATTACGATAACGAAAGCGGCGGGCTGCACCAGCGAACTGACATGGCCGCCTTCGAGCACCTGCCCTGCCAGGATGCCGCCCAACGCCAGCACAATACCGACTAAACTACCCCAGTCCACAACTTTTCCTTAAGAGTGGCGCGCATGCGGGCGATGGCTTGACTGTGCAACTGGCACACCCGCGATTCGGATACTCCCATGATTACGCCAATCTCCTTAAGATTCATTTCCTGTTCGTAATACAGGCCCATCAGAATTTTTTCACGTTCAGGCAGCGCATTGATGGCATCGATGACAGCAGACCGGAAACCGCTTTCCATCAACGCATGCAGCGGATCTGAGTCGTCATCTGAACTGTATCGGTCAAGAAAATGTTCGTTGGATTGATTGTCGTGAAAATCTTCATAGTAGACCAACTGATGCCCGCCGCCGTCAGCCAGCATATCCTGGTATGCCTCCAACGATAGCTTTAGCTGCTTGGCAACTTCGCTCTCATTGGGCGGACGACCCAGACGCTGCTGAAGCGCATTGATTGCGACTTCGACCTTGCGCATGTTCTGGCGCATGCTGCGCGGCATCCAGTCGCTGCTGCGCAACTCATCCAGCATTGCCCCACGAATGCGCTGCATTGCGTAGGTCTCGAACTGGGCCCCATGAATTTCTTCGTAGCGGTTGACTGCATCTAGCAAGCCGATCATGCCGGCCTGAATCAGATCGTCCACTTCGACGCTGGGCGGCAACCTGGCTTTCATCAGGTGCGCCAATTTCTTAACCATGGGCGCATGCCGCGATAGAAGCTGATCCTTGTCGGACTTTCCCTGGATGTTATACATAATGCGTTATGCACCAAGCGCGGCACCGAACGGCGCCATTCCGCGTACTCCGGCGACAGCCTGGACAGACTCTGCAAACCGTCCGGCAACATGGCGAAAGGCAACGGATGCTCCTGCCATCGGAAATGCCTCGACCACAGTCCGTCCGAGGCGCGCAGCGCGAGTGATGTGCTCGTCCACCGGCAGCGAACCGATCAAATTAAGCTGGACCGCCAGATAGCGGCTTGCCGCCTGCGCCATGTTCCTAAACACGACCTTCGCATTCTGTTCGCTCGCTCCGGTCACCAGCACGCTGAAAGGACGACGTCCGAAGCGGTTATTGAGACGTTTTATCAGAGCATAGGCCGACTTGATCGATGCAGCGCCGGACGAAACCAGTATCACTATTTCCCCCTCCGCCATAGCCGTCAGCGGCAATGCGTCATCCCCATCCAGTTCCGCATCGATCAGCATGATGTCGGCCTGACAGGAAAGAGTGTCGAATATGCCATCCAGCATCGTCAACTGTTCCGCCTGTTGTTTTTTTGTGCGCGGCTTGGTTCGCATCAGCTTTGCCACGTCATATCCTTGCTGCGTGACCGCGATAGCGTCCTTAAGCGCGTATTCCCCGCGCGCCGCCTGAATCAGCGTCGCTTTGGCAGGCTTGTTGTCGATTAGCGACATGATGCCCGGCGAGGCAAGGCATGCATCCACCATCAGCACTGTACTGCCGGTCCGCATCAGCGAAACGCCAAGGTTGACCAGTACGGAATTCTTGTCCTCGTCAGGTATGGCTGAAAGAAAAGTGAAAATACGGGGCTTCGGTCCGGCCAGCATCCGCCGCAAACCTTCGGCCTGATCGTACTGAAAGTTATCCAAAAGTAACCTCGCGAAGAGTTTTTTCGTTCATTGCACGGGCAGAGTTTGCGATCACCAATGGCAGTTCATCGTCCTGGAAGCGGAAAGGAGCGGTTTCGCGCTTGAGCTTAAAGGCTCTGTCAACCAGATACTGCTTATCGGCAACATGCAAGTCTTCCGGAACACGTTGGCCATTTGCAACATAGTATAAAACCAATTTCTGCCGAATGAGCACATCCAGAATATTTCCCATGGATGCGGCTTCATCAAGCTTTGTCATGATGCAACCGGCAAGGCCGTCGCCCTTGTAGGCACGGACCACTTCGTTCAGGGTTTCTCCAGTCGAGGTAGCGGAAAGACACAGAAGCCGTTTGACCGGCGTACCGGCACCCGACAGCATTGCAACCTGCTCGGCGACCATCTTGTCGCGCTGGCTGACGCCGACCGTATCGATCAGTACGGTATGCTTGTTTTTCAATTCGTCCAGCGCAATGCGCAAATCGGCCTGATCCTTTACCGAGTGAACCATTACGCCGAGTATCTTGCCGTATATGCGCAGTTGTTCGTAACCGCCTATACGGTAGCCATCGGTCGTGATCAAGGCCAGCTTGCTTGCGCCGTGCTTCATTACGCAACGGGCTGCCAGCTTGGCCGTGGTGGTGGTCTTGCCCACGCCGGTAGGGCCGACCAGCGCAAACACACCCCCTTTTTCCAATACCGCATTTTCGTTGCCGATGGTCGCCAGATTGCGCATGAGGATTGAATGAATCCAGGGCATGCCGCCGCTTGCCTTCTGTCCCTCGGGCAACTTGTCGATCAGATAGCGTGCCAGGCTGGCGCTGAAACCGGCAGCAAGCATTTCACGCAGAATTGCCGCTCTGACCGGCTCCCGCTGCTGCTGGTTGCTCCACGTAATTTCCGCCAACTGCGTCTCCATCATATTTCGCATCGACCTGATTTCACTCATTACCTTCTTCATTTCGCTTGCGGCAACGTCCTGGACAGACGGCATGGCGGGCGAAGCTTGGTCGGCTTTTGGCTGATGAATGATGGCATCGCTTTCCGCACGTTTCTTCGCCTTTAATTCGGCAACAAGCGTTCGGGACAAACTCGCCTCCTTCTCGACAACCGGCGCAGTCAATGAGGCCATCTCATCGCTGCCTATAGCCAGTATCTCGACTCCTCCGGGAATATTCCGGTTCGAAAGGATCACGGCATCGGGACCAAGCGCATCTCGTACTAGACGCAATGCTTCGCGCGACGAGTTAGCTGTAAATTTTTTCACGTTCATGCTTGTCCTCCAACTAGACTGGTAACCTTGATTGTTTTGGAATCCGGAAGTTCAGCGTGCGAAAGCACCTTGAGCTGCGGCAATGCCCTCCGCAGAAAACGCGACAGAAGAGCCCGCAACTGGCCTGGAACCAGTAATACCGGCGTATATCCCAACTGCTCCTGCTTGCGGGTTGCCTGTTCCGCCTGAATGGCGAGCGTATCGGCCAGACCGGGTTCGATCGCGGCACTTTCCGTGCCATTTGTCTGCAACGCCTGCATCAGCAGGCGCTCAAGCCGGCTGTCCAGAGTCATTACAGCGACTTCGTTGCCGCTTGGAAATAGTTGCTGCACGATCGCCCTGCCCAGCGCGATACGCACCAGTGCGGTCAATTCGCTTGCATCTTGAGTATGGCTTGTATGTTCGGCAAGGGTTTCTATGATGCTGCGCATGTCGCGAATGTGGACGCCTTCGGTCAGAAGGTTCTGCAATACTTTTTGCAGGGTGGCAAGCGAGATCATTTTAGGAACCAAGTCTTCCACCAGCTTCGGCGATTCCTTGGCCAGATGATCAAGCAACTGCTGCACTTCCTGGCGCCCGAGCAGTTCCGCTGCGTGGGAAGTGATCAGATGGTTCAAATGGGTCGCAATCACGGTTCCTGCATCTACCACGGTGTAACCCATCGTCTGCGCCTGTTCGCGCAACCCGGCGTCGATCCAGACTGCCGGCAACCCGAACGCCGGATCAGTCGTCGCGGGACCGGGCAACGTGCCGGTGACCATACCGGGATTGATCGCGAGAAACTGTCCCACCTGGACATCGCTGCCGCCCACGTCGACACCTTTCAGCATGATGCGGTAATTCGATGGCCTTAGTTCAAGGTTGTCCCGAATGTGTACCGACGGGGAAAGAAAGCCGACCTCCTGGGCAAATTTCTTGCGAATGCCCTTGATGCGACGCAGCAATTCCCCTCCCTGAGTCTGGTCAACCAGCGGTATCAGGCGGTAGCCCACTTCCAGACCCAGCGTGTCGACCGGCAAAATATCCTGCCAACTCGCCTCTTCAGTTTCAGGGGCAATAACGGCAGCGGCTGCTTCCGGCTGCTGTTCGGCTTGGGCTGCGCGACGCGAAACAGCATAAGCCCCGCCTGCCAGCGCCGCCGCCAAAAGCAGGAACGCAACGTGCGGCATGCCTGGAATGATGCCCATTCCGCCAATGATGGCAGCGGTGATATACATCACCTGAGGCTTGGCAAAGAGTTGCCCGACCAGTTGTCCGCCGATATCCTGGTCGCTGGCAACCCGTGAAACCACCACGCCAGCCGCAGTCGAAATGATCAGGGAGGGAATTTGAGCGACCAGCCCATCGCCGATCGCCAGCAATGTGTAGTTCTTGATCGCGGTCGCGAATTCGAGATCGTGCTGGACTATTCCGACTATCAGGCCGCCGATAATGTTGATGACGGTCACTATGATGCCGGCGACTGCGTCGCCGCGCACGTATTTGCTGGCGCCGTCCATCGCGCCATAGAATTCAGCTTCCTGCGCAACTTCAGTCCGGCGTCGGCGCGCTTCCTGCTCTGCGATCAGGCCGGCGTTCAGATCGGCGTCGATCGCCATCTGCTTGCCCGGCATGGCATCGAGTGCGAAACGGGCGCCTACTTCGGCGATTCGACCGGCGCCCTTGGTAACGACAGTGAAATTGATAATGGTCAGGATCACGAACACAACGATACCAACCGTGTAATTGCCTCCGATCAGGAAATGTCCGAACGCCTCGATCACCTTGCCGGCGGCATCAGGGCCTGTATGCCCTTCGGTCAGTACTACACGGGTCGAAGCCACGTTCAAAGACAGCCGCAACATGGTACTGACTAGCAGCACGGTTGGGAAAACCATGAAATCCAGCGGCTTGACCGTATACAGGCTGGTCAAAAGCACAATGATCGCCAACGCGATATTGAAACTGAACAAGATGTCGAGCGCAAAAGCCGGCAACGGCAATACCATCATCGCCAACATCATGATGATCAATACCGGGGCGGCGAACGCTTTCGGTCCCTGCACGGTCAGCCAAGCGGGCAATCTCAGGCTATTCATTAATTACTCCCTGCTGCGGCAAGTGCCAGCGCCGCTGGGTTGTTCGGATCAAGCTGCGGCGGAACATCGATTTGTCCCGGCACTTCCGGGCGAAGCCCTCCATGCTGTTTATAGGAACGCAACTGGAATACATACGCCAGCACTTCAGCCACCGCGATATACAACGCTTCCGGAATTTCGTCGCCAAGATCGGCATGGCGAAACAGTGCGCGTGTCAGCGCCGGCGCCTCGAGCAGGGGCACGTTATTTTCGCGCGCAATCTCGCGAATTTTTGCAGCCACCTCATCGGCTCCTTTTGCCACGACCTTGGGAGCGCGCATCTTGCCGTCCATATACTTGAGCGCGACCGCATAGTGGGTCGGGTTGGTTACCACCACATCGGCGGTCGGAATTTCGGCCATCATGCGGCGCCGCGCAATTTCACGCTGCTGGGCGCGGATCTTGGCCTTGATCTCAGGATTCCCTTCGGACTCCTTGGCTTCCTGGCGCACTTCCTGACGGGACATTTTCAATTTGCGGGCGTATTGCCATATCTGGTAAGGCGCATCGATGCAAGCGATGAGGACCAGCGCTCCCACGAGAGACATAAAGCTTATAAGGAGCAATTGCCCCAGATGGGCGCTACCTGATTTTATAGGCTCAACGCACAGTCCCATCATCACGTCGATCTTGCTGGATATCACCATCCAAGCCACGCATCCGACCAACGCTGTTTTGGCAAAGGCCTTGAGAAGTTCGACCAGCGACCGCACCGAGACCATGTTGGACAAGCCGGACATGGGATTCAACTTACTGAAGTTGGGCATGATTGCCTTGGTGCTGAACATCCAGCCACCGATCAGCAGGGGGGATCCGAGAGCGACCAGAACCAGCAGCAGTCCAATAGGAGATAGTGCGATCAATATGTCACCGATATGGGCCGATATCTTTGTCAGCAGCAGTGTCATATCGAATACTTCATCGCGGGTTAGCGTCAGGCTTGCGGAAAGCATCTGACTGATCTGCGCCATCAGGCTGCTGCCCAGCAGCCATATTGCGCTTCCGGCCGCCAGCAGAATCGTGCAGGTCGCCAGTTCGCGCGAGCGCGGCACATCCCCCTCTTCGCGCGCCTGTTCAATGCGCCGCTGTGAGGGTAGTTCCGTTTTTTCGAGATCGCTTTCTTCTGCCATCGCCCAATCCTGTTATCGCTATGCCGCATGTTCCTGCTGGGTATGCCGGACTATAAGAGCGATTATTGGCCAGAATCAGGCGGCGCCATCAAAGGATAAGGAGGGTGAATTACCCCCTTTTCACCGGGCTATGTTTTATGAAAACAATATCAGGACGAAAAGAAGCGCCCTGTATGGGCTGGCAAGCCCATACAGGGGATTTGTTATCCGATTTATTACAAGGTAAGTATCAGACCTGGAGAGTCTGGGCCCAGGCCAACGCAGCCAAATGCGCCTCGTTGACTTGCCGCGGGGTCAATCCCACTGAATCAACCAGCGCCCCCGTCAATCCGTTGCGGAGTTCGCAAGCTTCGGCCAAAGCAAGGAAAGGCCCGTAAACGCCATCCCGCGAAATCAGCGCCTGCGACACGTCATCCGGAAGCTGAACATGCTCCATGACATCGTCCATTGAAATGCCCAGCAGCCGGTCCAGCAGGGAGAACAGCCCGGTAACGAAAAGATTTTCCACCTGGCTCTGGGGAAGCACGTTCTGCCCCAGCAACTCGGCAAAACGCCCACGGATAATCGCCGTTTGCATGAGCACGGCTGCGTTTCCGCTTGTGCTTGCCGTTGCCAACAACAAGGAAAGCCAGCGGTACAGACTGGAGTAGCCGATTATCGCCACCGCATGCCTAAGCGATTTTACTTCCGTCATGACGCCAAACCCTACCGAGTTTATATAGCGCAAGAGCTTGTAGGTAAGCGCAGCGTCGTTTTTAAGAATACCCTCGAGTTGTCGAACGTCGGCATTTTTTCGAACCAGATCCATGATTTGCAAAATGATGCCTTGGGAAGGACTCATCCCCTTGGGCTTGCTATCCGGCCGCGGAGTCAGGTGAAGCTTGCCAACAAACGTGTCGAGACCTAGCGATACGCAGGAATCGTACTCTACCCAGTCACTGACGTTACGCGCCACCATCCTGACGGAGGGAGCGCCTTTCAAGGCTGCGTAGGTCCTTGCCAGGCTGGAGATGTCGGCAGCGCCGCAACGAACTTCAATATGGGTCACTCTGGATAAGAGCGCCTTGTCCGGCGTGCGTGAGTGGGCATTCCGCAACGAGATGCCGAATCCCTGTTCGCGCAAGCTGTTGACTGCGGTCAGGATAGTCTCATCCGCAAGCGACTTCATGGTCAACGTCAAAACCGTATTCTTTGCCGGCAAGAGCTGAAGCGCAGGACAGGACAACAAGGCGGGAGTTGCATCCATGAAGAGCAGACCGTTGCCATTCCATCGCATATCGCTGGAAGTCAATTGTTCCGCGACAAAATCGATTAGCTCCTGTGCGCTTTCTTCGCTGGCGTTGTCCGCCCCATTTCCGGTTTGCTGCCAAAAAAGCTCATATCCCAGCACGCGCTGACTAGGGTCAAGCAAAGGTTCCCGGACAATAAAGTTCTGATCGCGCATAGAATCTTGAAACCTATAAAAGTTACAGATGTAAGAGAATAATCACGTTTTAGAATCCCAAGCTACCGAGTAAATCATCGACCTGTTCCTGGCCGACAATCGCGTCGCCATCCGTGCCCGCATTGATCTGCGGTCCATTGATCATCCCTGTGCCGACCTCGCGCCGCACATCCGGCGGAGCATAATCCACCAGCAATTGCACCATTTTCTGCTCCAGATCGTGCACAACTTCCGTTATCTTCTTGATCACTTGTCCGGTAAGATCCTGAAAATCCTGGGCCATCATGATGTCCAGCAGATGTTGCTTGGTAGCGTTTGAGGCATTTTTTGCTTCATCCAGAAAAACCAAGGTCCTGTCAGCCATCAATCGATACTGGTCCTCGGAAAAAGGGCAAAGCAAACTGCCCTGCCACGCCGCGATAAGGGCGTCGGCCCCTTCATCTATTTTGTCTTGCAGAGGCATCGCCGCATCGGTTGCATTCAACACCTTCTGCGCCGCCTGCTCAGTCATCCTGGCCACATACTGCAGGCGATCCCGAGCGTTCGGAATATCGTACGCCGCTTTCTGGATGATATTGTCGAGACCGAGGGCACGCAGGCTGTCGTGCAGTGTTCGCGTCATCTGCCCGACTCGGGCCAGCACTTCCTCGTGCCTGCAAGTCTCCGATTCTGTCAAAACAGGCGCGTTGGCAGACGAAACAGTGCGACCATATTCCGCGCTCAAACTACGCTCCCGGTTTTTCGAGTTTTTCAAAAATCTTGGCGAGTTTCTCATCCAGAGTGGCTGCAGTAAAAGGCTTCACCACATAGCCGCTAGCGCCGGCCTGGGCGGCGGCGATAATATTTTCCTTCTTTGCCTCTGCGGTCACCATCAGCACCGGAAGCTTGGACAACGATGCCTCGGAACGAATTGCCTTGAGCATCTCAAGCCCATCCATGTTGGGCATATTCCAGTCGGATATGACGAAATCGAATTTTTCACTTTTCAATTTTGCCAGCCCCATTGCGCCGTCTTCGGCCTCGTCAACATTGGTGTAGCCCAGTTCCTTCAAGAGATTCCGGACAATACGTCGCATAGTCGAGAAATCGTCGACAACCAGAAACTTGGTTTTTGGATCAGCCATTCATTACTCCCGTGATTCTTAGATCTGATATCAATCTAGTAGCCAATTATTTCTATAACTCAATTCGTATGATTCTACACTGTGATTGTTTTTCTTCCGCTAAACTCGTAGGGAGCGACTGCTGTTTTTAGTGAGAAAATCCAACACCATCCCCGGCAAGTCCTGCAAAGGCCCCACCTCATGGGTAGCGCCGACTGCGATCGCTTCCCGCGGCATGCCGAAAACGACACACGTCTCTTCATTCTGGGCGAAATTATGGGCTCCGGCCTGCTTCATTTCCAGCATTCCGACTGCCCCGTCCTTGCCCATCCCGGTAAGAATAACGCCGACTGCGTTTTTTCCGGCATTGACAGCAGCGGAATGAAACAGAACATCAACCGAAGGCCTGTGGCGATTCACCGGAGGCCCCTGGTCAAGCTGGGTCTGATAATTTGCGCCGCTTCTTGCAAGCAGCAAGTGGGAGTGGCCGGGCGCGAGGTATGCGTGACCCGGCAAAACCCGATCCCCATGCTCTGCTTCCTTGACGGAAATTTTACAGAGGCCATCAAGCCGTTGCGCAAAAGAACGCGTAAATCCTTCCGGCATATGTTGCACGATGAGAATGCCGGGACAATCCGAAGGCATTCTGATCAGGAATTCCTTGATCGCCTCCGTGCCGCCGGTTGATGCGCCGATAATAATCAGCTTTTCACTACTGATCAGCGTATGCCGAATCAAAGGCAGAGGAGAATCGGAAACAACGGCGGTGGAGCTGACGGGAACCCGTTGAGACTTGATTCTTGCCTTGGAGGCCGCCCGAACCTTGTCGGCGATCATGTCCGAATATTCACGCATCCCGCTCTGAATGGAGATTTTCGGTTTGGTCACGAAATCCACTGCTCCCAACTCCAGGGCGCGCATGGTTATTTCAGAGCCCCGTTCCGTCAATGACGACACCATTACTACCGGCATGGGGCGTAGGCGCATCAGCTTTTCAAGAAAATCCAAGCCGTCCATCTTCGGCATTTCCACATCAAGAGTCAGCACGTCAGGATTGGTTCGCCTTATCAGGTCGCGCGCAATGATTGGGTCAGGGGCAACCCCCACCACTTCCATATCCGGCTGGCTACTGATGATCTCACGCATGACGCTACGAATCAGTGCTGAATCATCAACAATCAAAACCTTAATTTTCATGTGGATTACCTCTGCTATTCCTTAATCTGTGGGTTCCCAGATGGGTCGTTTCCGATTTTTACCTTCGGCAATGCCTGCTGAACCCGCAATATCGCTTAATAATCTATTGCTTCCATTATGCATGAATACGTTGCTCTCAAGAAATGAATATACGGCACCTTTGAGCCGTTAATCTCACGATCAATCCCTGAAATTCAGGCGGTTCGCCTTTTTTCGAAGCCGCAATCAGCTCCGTCCGGAAAATAATTTCTGGATTGCTAACGTTTCGTCACAAAGGAATGTTTGTGTTTTCGCCATGAAAACAGTCGGGCCGAACTGTACCTATTGAAGTTGCGCAAAGGCAACGCTGCAGGAGCCAACGGCCATATAGCGTATTTCTCGGATATTCCGCAATCATCTTCAGGATCAGCAGTTCAATAGCGCAACCCTGCAAGAACGTAGAGTTTGTACCGATGGAATCCGTCTATATGCCTGAAGCCGGCTCAGCTTCCGATCGGTTGAAGGCAACGGTCGATTGCAGAAAAAAAGCATCCGACAAGTACACTATTCGCAGAAAATTTTTTCTGCGAACGAAGCGGTGATTCAAGCGGTATAAATCCTGCCCGCGGTCCGGAGTTACATGAGGAGAAGACAAATTTTCCGGCAATCCAGTCAAGACGAGCCTGGCAGAGCGGAATTCAATTGAATGGTTGACATACAGCCACAGCAATTGCGTAAGGATAGGACATCAGCCCCATCCTTACGCTCATGAACGGATCAGAACTCTTCCCAATCCTCATTATTGCCGGCCGGCTTGCTTGCCTTTGTTGTCAACTGCGGAGCAGGCTTTTTGGCGAGAGCCTTTATTTCCTGCCTTGCCGGCAAGGTTTTCATCTTAGCCTGTGATACGGCCTTAGGAGACGCGAAGGCCCCGCTCCCATCGTTACTGAGTTTGAAAACACTGACGACATCGGCCAAGGTTGCCGCCTGGTCTTGCAATGATTCGGCTGCAGCCGCCGCTTCCTCCACCAGCGCCGCATTCTGCTGCGTGACCGTGTCCATCTGCGTGATCGCCTGGTTCACCTGCTCGATGCCGGCGCTCTGCTCCTGGCTGGCTGCGGTGATCTCGCCCATGATGTCGTGCACGCGCTTGATGCTGGCAACCACCTCGTCCATCGTCGTGCCGGCCTCGCCCACAAGACGGCTGCCTTCGCCGACCTTGCTGACCGAGTCGTCGATCAGCCCCTTGATCTCCCGCGCCGCGCTCGCCGAACGCTGCGCCAGGCTTCTTACCTCGGTTGCGACAACGGCAAAGCCGCGGCCCTGTTCGCCCGCCCTGGCCGCTTCGACCGCCGCGTTCAAGGCCAGGATGTTGGTCTGGAAGGCGATGCCGTCGATGACGCTGATGATGTCGACGATCTTCTTCGACGAGGTGTTGATCGCGTCCATGGTGGTGACGACCTGCGACACGACGTTACCGCCCTTGACCGCCACGCCCGATGCGGTGATGGCGAGCTGGTTGGCCTGCCGCGCATTGTCGGCGTTCTGCTTGACGGTCGAGGTCAGCTCTTCCATCGAGGAGGCGGTCTCTTCAAGCGAACTTGCCTGCTCTTCGGTGCGCGAGGACAGGTCCTGGTTGCCGGCGGCGATCTGGGCCGATGCGGTGGCGATCGTGTCGGTACCTGTCCGAACCTGTGCTACCGTCCTGTACAGGCTTTCATTCATGTCCTTCAGTGCCTGCATCACCAGGCCGGTCTCATCCTTGCTGGTAACCTCAATTCTTGAAGTCAAATCTCCCGAAGCCACTCTTCTAGCAATTGCCACCGCCTGATTAAGCGGCCTTGTAATGCCGACGGTCAAAAAGCCGGAAAGAAGGATGCCAAGCAGGAGCGCTGCTGCTCCCAATCCGATTAGAAAGATACGGCCGGTGCGATAGTTGGCATCAATAGCGACAGCTGTCTTGTTGATGTCTTCCTTTTGATATGCCTGGAACTTTTCCACGCTTATCACATAGGATTCAAGTGCGGGGATCATTTTTGCGAGAACTACCTGCTTAGCCTCGGCATCGTTGCCAGCCGCTTTTAACTTTAAAACAGTGTCTCGAATTCCAGCATAGGCGGTGCGTTTCTCAGAGATAGCCGTAAACAACTGCTTTTCAGTGGCATCCTTACTGCCGGATTCGATCTTCTTTTGAATTTCGCTGATCCGCTTGCTGGTTTCGGAAATCTGCTTCTGAAAGTACTTCTGATCTTCGGCGTCCGTGCTCTTGGTGAGCGCGACCGTGCGAACGCCATTTGATGTCGTTGCCTCCACCCAATCGGCCGCAAGTCGCTCCGCTTCCAGAGCTTCTTTAACCATGGATTCGGTGGCGTTGCCGACTTCCTGCAGGCGCCATACCCCGATACCGGTAATAAGCAGCATAAACGCAAGCACAATAGCAAAGCCGATTGCAAGCCGGGTGCCTATCCTTAAGTTCTTCATATATTTCCTTGAAAGCTCTCTGTTATTTTCTAGACTGCCGCTTTGTCGATCAATCCCATATCCGAACTCGACATCAGTTTATCTATATCGACCAGTATCAACATACGCTCATCGAGCGTACCCAATCCGATCAGATAATCTGTATCCAGAGCTGTTCCTAGTTCCGGAGCCGGCTTGATCTGATCAGGCAAAAGTGTTGTCACGTCCGACACGCTGTCAACAACCATTCCAACCACGCGATTGGCTATAGTCAAGATAATGACAACCGTGAACTGGTCGTAGGTCGGCTCGCCAAGGTTGAACTTGATTCGCATATCCACAATCGGCACGATAATGCCGCGCAGATTGACCACGCCCTTAATGAAATCAGGTGCATTGGCGATACGCGTGACACTCTCATAACCGCGTATTTCCTGAACCTTCAAGATATCAATACCGTATTCTTCCCGCCCCAATGTGAATGCCAGAAACTCGTTGGTAGCCGAACTACCGGTTTTTGTATCCTGCTGCATTGCATATCCCTGTGAGTGTCGAAGTCAGGATAGAACCTGTCCATATTTTATCGGCTTACTTGGGAGAATCTTTATGGAGATCTATGCATTTTTTTGCATATTAATGCCGAAATATGTGTTATCTCAACAATAATGTCTAAAAAATGACTTTTTTGATTTTCAAAATTTTTGTTCTTGAATAAAAAAAGTCCGCCCCATACTGCGATCGATTAATAGAAAGCAAGAGCAAAAGGGAACGACATTGGCAACCGGTTTCAATTAAGGGCGGAAAATGTCAGTTGCTTGAAAAGTAGCCGGTACCGGCAAACCGGCAGGCAAACTAATTCTCCGCCATCAAGCCCGATTCATTGGAATTTTGCTGGCGGTTTGAACGCAATATTGAAGGGACATCCAGAATCAGCGCCACACCTCCGTCTCCCATTATCGTGGCCCCCGAGATACCGGCGACCTTGCGATAGTTCGACTCCAGATTCTTGACAACCACATGTTGCTGGCCAAGCAGTTCGTCAATGAATAAGGCCGCCTTGTTTCCCTCTGCCTCCAGGATGACTACAATTCCTTCAGTGGGGTCGGTAAAGTGCGGTTCGATGGCGAAGAGTTGATACAGCGCGATCAGAGGCAGATATTCGCCTCTCACCTTAACCACCCGCCCCCTCCCTGCGATCTCCTTTATATCGGCCGGATCAGGTTGCAGCGACTCGGCCACGTAGCCAAGGGGAAGGATGAATACCTCCTCGCCAACCTTGATGGACATGCCATCGAGAATAGCCAGAGTCAGGGGTAAAAAGATGGTGATGGTAGTGCCTAGTCCTTTGGCGGAATGAATTTCGACATAACCTCCCATTGCGGTTATGTTTCGCTTGACGACGTCCATGCCGACACCCCGGCCGGACACGTCGGTAACAGCTTCCGCCGTGGAGAAGCCGGGCGCAAAAATCAAATGCCATATCTCGCTGTCCGTCATATTGTCGGAAACGGGCAGTCCTTGCTGCCTTGCCTTGGCGAGTATTCTTTCCTCGTTCAGGCCGCCGCCGTCATCCGTAACTTCGATAATGATATGGCCGCCTTGATGGGTGGCGGATAACGTCAACTTGCCGACTTCGCTTTTTCCGGCAGCGATGCGCGCCTCAGGCATTTCGATACCGTGGTCGACGCTGTTGCGAACGAGGTGCGTCAAGGGATCAATGATGCGCTCGATCAGACCTTTGTCCAGTTCGGTCGCGGCCCCTTGCGTAATGAAATCAACGCGCTTGCCAAGCTTGCCTGCCAAGTCGCGAACCATGCGAGGGAAACGGGAAAAAACATAATCCATCGGCATCATCCGGATCGACATCACCGCCTGCTGCAGATCGCGGGTGTTGCGTGTCAGTTGGGCGACACTGTCCAGCAAGCGCTGATATGCCATCGAGTCCAGCATGCTGGTGCGCTGTTCGATCATGGCTTGGGTAATGACCAGTTCCCCGACAAGGTTGATCATTTGATCGACCTTGTCGATATTGACGCGGATCGACGTAGACTCCTGGTTGACGGGCGCTTTGGCCGCGCTCTGTCTAACCTGCTTCTTTACCTCCGTCGCCATTGTCGAACTCGAGTCGCCGCAAGGGGCCGGATGAATTTCGCCCTCTTGAAGCACGATCGGCTTTTCCGTTCTTCCGATAGCGGGCAACTCGATATTGTCAAAGAACCCGTACCCCCTATCGTCATCTGAAGCATCGTTCCTGCTCGACGCTTCCGGTTCCGGAACTGCAGAAGCCGCGCTCTCGGTGATAACCAAATCGTCGGGATCCAGAATAAATGAACAGATGGCCAGAATGTCGTCCCGGCTTTCAGAGGTCTTCAGATGAAGGACGAGTTTGCCGTCTTCGCCAATCGCTTGCTCTATTGCGCCCAGCAAACCGAGCTCTGCCGCGAGCGCTTCAACGTCACGGGCTGGCACCTCCGGCAATCCAATATGAAAAAGGCGAAGACTTGCATTCTCCGCTGCAACAGATTGAATGTTGCTACCCGTGGACGGCAAAGAAGGTTGGGAAGCAGCCTTTTCCGAGAGGGATGCCAATCTAACCAGCACTTCGTTGACGGCATCTTGGTCGACCGCCGCGCCATCCCGATGGCCGTCACGAAGCATTCTAAGAATATCGTTTGCAGAAAGAAAAACATCGACATGCTCTGCGGTAAGCGACATCTCTCCTTTGCGAATCTTGTCCAGGAGCGACTCAAGAATGTGCGTCACTTCGGTCATATCCGTCAATCCGAATGTGGCCGCCCCGCCCTTGATCGAATGCGCCGCCCGAAATATCGCATCGATGTCATCCATGGATGGATCAGCCACGTCGATTGCCAGCAGCAGCTTCTCTTTTTCAGTAAGCAGTTCTTCAGTTTCCTCAAAGAAAACCTGAAAAAACTGGCTCATATCAATAGCCATGATTATTCCTTCTGCTTGATGCTGGCACGACGTCGGGTATTGATGAGCACGACAGGCTTGTATCCTTACAAGAATTATTGACTGCGGACAAATGCGGGCTTCTCTTTATTCATTCTTTCCGGTTAAAAAGTTTGCGAATGAGATTCTAATCGATTAGCCGATCACCTTTTTCACTACTTCCAGCAAGCGTTTTGGATCAAAGGGCTTGACCAGCCATCCATTGGCCCCGGCAGCTCTGCCTTTGGATTTCATTTCGTCGCTGGCTTCGGTTGTCAGCATAAGTATAGGTACCTTCTGGTAGCCTTCGAGACCGCGCAACGATCGAATCAAGGTCAGCCCATCTACGACAGGCATATTCTGATCTGTTAAAACCAGATCGAAAACCTGTTTCTGCGCCTTCTCCAAACCATCTTTCCCATCGACCGCTTCGACTACCTGGTACCCTTCCTCCTTCAGGCTGAACACGACCATTTGCCTTAATGAACCTGAGTCGTCAACCGTAAGAATTGTCTTCGCCATCTTAGCTCCCGCTATTTATATTCTGATTATGCTGTCGTACTATTTTTATTGGTCTTAATTAGAATAACTCGATACTGCCGCCTTCCATATGCTGTTGACGCACGGTTTTCGCTAACTGCTTATTCAATTCTTCGCTTTGAATTGCCAAGGTCTCGTTTGCCTTCTCCAGCATATCAGCGAACTCTTCGCATGTGCTTTCTTCACAAGTATTTTTTTGCGATAGAGTGGCTCCCACCGAACTGAGAACGCCAAGAATGCTCCGCAAGCCGATTATTCGATTCAATGATCGCCCGATCACCTGGTTTGTCATGTCCTGGAACTGCAAACCTGTAACTGCATTATTGACGCGCAAGCTTATTTCATCCGACAATGCGGCCATTCTTTTCATGTCCGAATTCGTGGGCTCCGCTCCAGCGGCGAGCGAGCAAGCAATTTCCTGCTGTTCCTGGACCGCGCCGGCAAGTGCCAGAAAATTAGCGCTGAGTTTTGTGATCGCCTCTTCCAGCAATATATTAGTTTGAAGGAGGTCGTTTTCAACTTTAACTAGATGCCGGGCTCCTATGCCGTCTATCGCAGACAACAGAAGCTTCAATTGGGATCCAAACCATTTTTTCACAACCATGCAAACATCCTCAGCAAAATAGGGGAAATAATAACTAGTGCGCAATATGCTCATCGAGCAGCGTTGCCAGCCAGTCCCTTCTCTACTTCAGTTTGATCCTTCACCGCAATAGATCCTCCATCCTTTGCCGCTGACTCCTCAGCCTGCTTGTTCATAACGATGATGCTGATGCGCCGATTGATCGGGTTGAGTGAATTTTCCTTATCCATCAGTACCGCCGATGAAAGGCCGACCACGCGCAAAATCTTGGCTTCTTCCATACCTCCGGCAATCAAGGCTCGGCGCGATGCATTGGCGCGGTCGGCGGAGAGTTCCCAATTGCTGTATCCCCTGTCGCCGGTAGAGTAAGGTGCCGCGTCAGTATGGCCTGAAAGACTGATCCTGTTTGTTACGCCATTCAATACGCGGCCAATCTCGTGAAGTATTTCCTTCGTATAGGGCTGCAGCTCAGCCTTGGCAAACGCAAACATCGGCCGATTCTGCTCATCCACGATCTGGATGCGCAAACCTTCCGTTGTAATGTCGAGCAAGAGCTGGTTTTTGAATTGCTTCAATAGCTTGTTGGCCTCAATGGCGACTTCAAGACGGCCTTTCAAGTCCCTTAATTGCGCTGCTTCGGCGCGCTCCAGCATGGCCTGTGCGCTTTTCATGTCAAGAGGCTTATTGATTGAAGTATCTTCGCCTTTCTTGGAAATGCCGGCTTGTTTTGCAAGGCTGGGGCCGCCGCCCTGAAGAACGCTTGAACTACTGCCATTGCCCGATCCGCCCGAAATGGGAAGATTCAGGGGGGTCTGGAAGTATTCCGCAATGCCTTGCAAGTCGCCCTTACCGACCGACCCCAACAGCCACATCAACAGGAAAAATGCCATCATCGCAGTAACAAAGTCTGCATAAGCAATTTTCCAAGCCCCGCCATGATGGCCGCCGCCGGATTTCTTGATACGTTTTACGACTATTGGGCGAAGCTCATCATCTGCCATAATATTCCTCGATGGACTTTCGGCTATTTGGTTTTCGACTGTTTGATATGATTTTCGAGCTCGCTGAAAGACGGTCGTTCCGTGGAGTAGAGCACTTTCCGGCCGAATTCGATAGCCAATTGAGGCGCGTAGCCATTCAGACTTGCCAGCAACGTTACCTTGATGCACTGCAGCATTTTGGTTGACTCGTTGAGCTTTTGCTCCAGCAGGGTCGACAACGGGCCGACAAAACCGTAAGCCAGCAAAATCCCGAGAAAAGTTCCTACCAGCGCATGCGCAATAAGGATGCCAAGCTCGGCAGGCGGCAGTCCCACCGATTCCATGGTATGGACCACCCCCATTACCGCGGCAACGATACCGAACGCAGGCATTGCATCTCCCAGTTTTGCGATCGAATGGACAGGTACCTCGCCTTCGTGGTGATGGGTTTCAATCTCATTATCCATCAGATTCTCAATCTGAAATGCGTCCATGTTGCCCGACACCATCAAGCGCAAATAGTCCGTTATGAATTCAATGACATGATGATCGGACAGAATACCGGGATACTTGTTGAATATAGGACTTTCATGTGGCGCATCGACGTCGCTTTCGATCGACATCAGTCCTTCCTTCCGCACTTTTGAAAGAATTTCGGAAAGCAGCGCCATCAATTCCAGATAAAGGGTTTTGGTGTATTTCGACCCCTTTATGATCTTAGGAAGCGCTTGAAGCGTGGCCTTGATCGACTTGCTGTTGTTACCGACAAAAAACGATCCTACCGCAGCTCCGCCGATCATGAGCAGTTCGACCGGCTGAAGCAATGCGGCCAGGTGCCCGCCAGCCAGCGCAAAACCGCCAAATACCGACAGAGAAACAATGACATACCCGACAATGACTAGCACTTCAAATGACTCCTTCGAAAGTTTGGCCAGGATTGATCATCTGCTTTCGGCTATAAAAACCGAAACCCGTCAATGAACACTAGCCCCTAGACCAGCCGGAAATAAAAATTCACTTATATCGGGATTACGACGTGATAAGGAAAAACTTAAGGAGTTTCCCAATAGAAAGATTAGTTGCCGCAAAAAACAGAAACCGTTTCACAATAAGAAAGGGGCCATTCCGTCTGCAGTTAGTGCTAAAAAGGCGCTTGACCAGTAAAGAATTCGCTTGTTTGGTTAGTACGGATCAGCAAAAGCCGGCTCCGAATCGAACTTGGGCAACTGCCTGATTCATGTTTATAAGCGCTAAAAACGCCAGCCATACAAAGTCGAGCCGCCGGAATCGGGATGAATGACTATGTGCGGCGTTATACCGGGAATTGGAAATTCATAGCTCAGCAGCAGCGTGCCGGGACGCATTTCAGCATTTACTTTTGCCCAAAGCGAATCCATTACCAATGGAGACAAATAAGCAAACACCACATCATATTGAGAAAAATCGTGATTGTTGTAGTTACCCCGAACAAACCGGCACTGGCTGCTTCTGGCATAGCCCGCGATCTTGCTTATAAGCCACGGGAAAGGCGCTAGTTCAATACCTGTAAAGCTGCTGTCGGGTCTATATTGCGCGAGATGCAGAACCACGCCTCCCAGTCCGCTGCCGATATCGACGAATCTGACGGGACGGCCCTGCGGCAACTGGTCGGCTATGCTCCGCCAGACAGCCGGACCTGAAAGATATAATGGAACCCGGGTAATGATTACGGCCCAGTACAGGCCTAGAAGCACGAAAAATCCGGCAAGAAAGAGGAGAGGCGGGATATGCAGGCCAAGGGCGGCCACCAATCCAATGGGAAACAGTAACTGGATGAAAAGCCACCATGCCGGCAAACGATGCTTATAAGTGATCGTTGCGGCTACCAATCCCTGCAACACGGCAGCCAGACCAAGATTAATCTCATACTCGCCCAGGATGCGCAGGAGATAAATAAGTACAACTACCAGGACTAAGGAGACGAGTTGAATCGCAAGAGCGTTTGCCGCCGGCAGACTTGTCAGTGAAGCACGTCGTTTTGCGCCTGATCGGTTGCCTTGATTCACGTGTGACTTATGATCAATACGCCTGCATCCAGATCAAGCCGACGCGACGGCGGCCTCTGACAGTTTGGCTTTTTTCGTTTTACCGGCGCGCGACGGTAAATGACATAAACCGCAGACATAATTTTGGTGAAGATCGAAGTTCTGGGTCACAAAATGCCCGCCGCATTTGGTGCAAGCCGTTGTGTTCAGCATTTTGCTGTCGAAAAAACGCACCAGCGTCCAAGCCCTGGTAAGAGACAGAACCGGTTCTTCACCCGGCTCGATCGACACCTGTTCCAGATAGAGACGGTAGGACTTTAGAATTGCCACCACGCCGGATACATGAGCATGTTCGAGCAGATATCGGTAGATATTGATAAATACGGATGAGTGGATATTAGGTTGCCAAGTTACGAACCAGTCGGTTGAAAACGGCAGCATTCCCTTTGGCGGAGAAACGCCTTTCAGCTCTTTATATAACTTGATCAACCGTTCACGGGAAAGCGATGTTTCCAACTCGAGAAGTTGCAATCGCGCTCCGTGATTAATGAGTTCAATTGCTAGCTGAATTTCCTTGGCTTCCGACACCAAACTTTTTTTTGCCATTTTGCTTGTCTCCGAACGCTGGGGAAATAAAGCGGCGCGATTAAGCGATGTCTTCGACGGGTTGCCTTGCCATCAGGATAGCGGCGTGCGTTTGAGCAAGCATCCGATCCTTGTTGTAGTCGGTAAGCATGCCAAGAATGATATTGTCGTCGAAACGGAAGCGGGCCAACATCATGTTGCTTCCAGCCAACTTTAGAAGTTGCGGGTTACTAAGCTCTTCCAGCAATTCGGCGATCGCTGAACTGATTCCCAGACGGAAGATAGCAGTCGATTTATCGGAACGAATCATCTGTTGCGCAAGCATCAGATAGCTGAGGTTGGCGTCGCGGATTTCTGCCAGCATATCGTTCGTATTCATGTTTTGCTCCCCGTTTACATCTGTTTGCAACTGGTTGTCTGTTGGAAACAGTTTGCGGGTTAGTGCAAATTGGAGGAATAGGCGAAGAACTGTATTTTTTGTCGGACACGACAAGGACGCAACGTAGGTTTTTATCCTACAGACGAGGAGACAGCGCCCCTCCGCTTCTAGACGAAAGCAGAGTAAAGGCGCTCATTAGGAGCAAAAATTGTTTTTTCCGGGCATTCAGAAGAAAATCTACCCCTTCTTCCAACCGTAATTCCGAAATTCATTGAGACATTTCGCTCAACTTGGTTCTATTACGGAAGGAATTTCTAGAACTTTAGGGTTTAAATGATTTTTTTTGAAATATTTTTACAAAATAAAACATTTACAAGGGTTTCATCATCGACGCAGGATGAAACCACTTCCGTTCTATCCTGAAAAATATAAGAAGGGCCATGATTTTACAGAAGCAAACATATCAACACGGACGGTTCGGCAGGACTTCTATGTTGCGTCCTTCATATACTTGGACAAATAAGCGCTTTGCAGCACCATGAAAGCAAGCATCAACCCCATGCCGCCGAATAACTTGAAGTTGACCCAGGTGGCTGTGGCAAAATTTCCCCAGAACGCCACGTACAGGTTCAGTACTCCCATCAACGCAAAAAAAGCAATCCAAGCCAAATTAAGACGCGTCCATATCCGGCTCGGCAATTGTATCTGCTTTTCCATCATGTTCCTGATCAGGTTTTTTCCAAGCAGACTGTCGCTAATAAGCAACGCCGCTCCAAAGAACCAGTAGAGCACGGTCGGCTTCCATTTGATGAACTCATCGCTCTGAAAGTAAATAGTGGCGCCGCCAAACAGAGTGATAACAGTGAGCGATACCCACAACATCATTTCCACTTTCTTGCCGCGCAACAGCAGATAAGCAATCTGGGCGAAGGTGGCTATTATGGCGACTGCCGTCGCCAGCAGGATAGGCGCCTGCAACGCTGAAGAAGCGCCTCCCGACAGAAAGCCCGAAAGGCATTGGTCTGCCAGCGATTGCGCTGCTTCGGGCCTTCCCTCGCCCCATTTGAAAATGATAAAAAAGAGAATGACCGGAAAAAGGTCGAAAAGAAATTTCATTATTTTGTCTGTTCTTGTGGCACAGGTTGCTGTTCGAAACTAAGGGCGCCTGAATTTATGCAATATCGCAAGCCGGTCGGCGGCGGACCGTCGTTAAATACATGCCCCAGATGCGCATCGCATACAGCGCATATGATTTCAGTACGTATCATGCCATATTGGAGATCAGCCCGCTCGATTACATTCTCAGGGTTGATAGCCTGAAAATAACTGGGCCAGCCGCAGCCGGAGTCGAACTTGGTATCGGATTCGAACAGGGGCGTGCCGCAACATACGCAGCGGTAAATGCCGTGTTCGTGATGATCCCAATACCTTCCTGTGAATGCGGGCTCGGTCGCGGCATGGCGGGTGATCTGGTAATCCATGGGTTTCAATTGCGCCTGCCACTCGGCATCGGATTTCTTTATTTTTTCAATCGACATTTCAATTCCTTTCTCAGGAAGAACAACTTATTTCCAGATTGCCTGCGTCATCCCGCGAGGGTTCGGCATATCCGTTATTTTCAGGCTGATCGTCAAAAGGATGTTGAAGAATTGTCAGCAGTTTCCTGACTTCTGAAAAATCCTTGCTTTGCGCCTTTTCAATGGCAATCTGGGCCATATGATTTCTTAATACATACTTAGGGTTGCAGGCATTCATCGCCGCCATGCGAGCCTCATCCTGGCTGTTCTCCTGCCGCAGCCGCTGTCGGTACAAAGCCAGCCAGGCCTCCAGGCCGGCGTGTTCCGGAAATAGTTTGCGCAACAACTCGTCGTTGACCGCGCTTTCAACTTTTATCCCGCCCAGGTGCCGAAAAAACAGTGTGAAATCGGCGCGGCTCGCCTGTAACAGGGCAAACATCGATTCTATCAGTTCGCCGTCTTCCGGCTGCCTTGACCGCAAGCCAAGCTTTGCATGTAGCAGTTCGCTCATCTTGTTAGTGAACTCAGTAGAAAAGCATGCCAGCGCCGACTGGGCATCCTCTACAGTTCCGATCAATGGGAGCAAGGCCTGGCCCAATGCATGGCAATTCCAGTGAGCCATCTGCGGCTGCATGTTGTAGGCATAGCGTCCAAGCCGGTCGCTGTGGTTGCAGATATGCTGAGAGTCGAATGCTTCCATGAAACCGAATGGACCGTAGTCGATCGTCACTCCTAAAATGGACATATTGTCAGTATTCATGACTCCGTGCATGAAGCCCACGGTCTGCCAGTGCGCTACCAGATGCGCGGTTCTTTTCGTTGCTTCCGCCAGCAATGCCTGATATGGGTTTGTCTGCTCGCGCAATTGCGGATAGTGGCGGTTGATCACGAAATCGGCCAGTACGTTCAATTCGTCGTTCCGGTCACGGTAATACCAATGCTCGAACGATCCGAAACGAACGAAGCTGGGGGCCATGCGAGTCACTACGGCCGCGGTTTCGACCGTTTCGCGTGCCACCGGCAAATCCGACCCTATCACGCACAACGCACGCGTAGTCGGAATACCCAAGCCCGCCATTGCCTCGCAGCATAGAAATTCCCGAATAGACGATCGCAGCACGGCACGGCCGTCACCCATGCGTGAGTACGGCGTCTGTCCCGAGCCTTTAAGCTGCAGCTCCATCGGCCCCGATTCAGTCTGAACTTCACCCAGCAAATGCGCGCGCCCATCCCCCAACTGCCCTGCCCATTCACCGAACTGGTGCCCTGAATAGACCGCAGCCAAAGGCAATGCTTGCGGCGGCAACCGATTCCCAGAGAAAGCATCTATGAATTCAGCCTTGGCAAAGACAGAGGGGTCCAAACCTATCAGTAAGGCTGCCGAATCGCTGGCGCATACCAGATAAGGCGAAGGCAAAGGCTCGGGATTCAGGCGCGTATAGAACGACTCCGGCAAATTGGCAAAAGAATGTACGAACGGAAAATTCTCCGGACTTAGTGCGGGGAAAGCGGAAATTCCAGAATTTTTCATAACTTTCTCACCATCCATGCTCGCGTTGAGGAGCGAAAACGGATCAGGCTCTGATTATCATTAAATTGTCCGGAATAAGGACAAAAGCCAAACAGATAGTCAGGTTCACTCGTTCGAATCGGCCTGATAGAACCTATTCTGACAGAGTTAAGAAAGTCTTGCAGAAGACGCAAACACAGGCGCGCCGGTTAGACTTACCGGTCTTTACGCTCGAAAACGGCAATTGATTCCACATGGGCCGTATGAGGAAACATATTGATCACACCAGCTTGTTTCAACACATAGCCGGTCTCATGCACCAGCACGCCGGCATCGCGCGCCAGCGTAGAAGGGCTGCACGATACATAGACTATCCGTTGCGGCTTATAGTCTTGATGGCTTTTATCCAGCCCGGCCAGTGCCTGGCACAGCGCAAGCGCGCCGTCACGCGGCGGATCGATCAGGATTTTGTCGAATTTATCCAGTGCGATCCAGCCATCCGTTGTCATCTCGAACAGATTGCGAGTATTGAAAGAGACTCTTTCTGAAAGACCGTTGATGCGGGAATTCTCCTGCGCCCGCATGGTCAGCACATCGCTGCCTTCTATTCCCACGACTTCCCGTGCCCTGGTAGCTATCGGTAATGTAAAATTCCCCAATCCGCAGAACAGATCGGCAATCCGTTCGTCTGGCTGGACGTCCAGCAGGCGCAATGCCTGCGACACAAGCACACGATTGATCTGATGGTTGACCTGGGTAAAATCGGTTGGCTTGAAAGGCATGCAAATGCCGAATTCAGGCAAGGTGTAATGTAATTGTTTGTCTGTTGGGTAAAAAAGCGCTACCGTATCGGGCCCCTTGGTCTGCAGCCACCACTGCACGCCGTATTCGTCGGCAAATACCTTGAGTCTTGCTTCGTCCGCGACGGAAAGCGGAGCCATAATGCGCAGCACGAGTGCGGTAATGCTTGCATCCTGCCCCTCTCCCATCGCGAATTCAATTTGCGGCACCTTCCCCCTGATTGAAAGCGACTCGATCAAGCCGCGCAAGGGCTCCAGCATCTCCGAAAGATGCGGCGGCAATACCTTGCAGGCTTTCATGTCGGTCACGTAGCGGGCACTCTTTTCATGGAAACCGATTATGATCCCGCCTTTTTTCGGCACATCATTAACTGAAAGACGGGCTCGATACCGGTAGCCCCAATAAGGCCCGTAAGTCGGACGCAGCATTCTTTCGGCTTTCAGTCGGCCTATATGCCAGAGATTGTCTTCAAGTACGCGCTGCTTGACCGCAACCTGCGCGGACGGTTCGAGATGCTGCATGGCGCAGCCTCCGCATATGCCGAAGTACTCGCAAGCAGGCTTGACCCGCAATGCGGATTCACGTTCAAGCGAAGTCATTCTTGCCGCTTCCCAGTTTTTCTTGATGCGGAAAGACTGAAAACCGACTCGCTCCCCCGGCAGCGCGCCTTCGACGAATATCACCTTTCCTCGTGTCCCATCTTCATTCTGCAAATGGCCGATGCCACGGCCTTCCGCGTCCAGCGACTCAATCTCAATAATAGTGTGTTGCATATATGGAAAATAATTTTTGGAGATAGGGGAATTCACGAAACCAAGCTAATCCGGAATAGGACATTCCGGATCGAAAACACGAATATCGGCTAAGCCATGCAGGATTGCGCGGCATGCCGCACATGGGCGCACTTCCGGAGAGCAGGCAACGGTCTTGCTCAGAAAGCAAACACGCCGCTAAAGGCCTCTAGCGAGACGGCAGGTACTTGGCCGGATCAACCGGCTTGCCTTGACGTCGGATTTCCAGATGAAGCTTGACCTTATCGGTGTCGCTTTTACCCATCTCCGCTATCTGTTGCCCTTTGCTGACGGTTGCACCTTCCTTGACCAGGATGGTCTTGTTATGCGCATACGCCGACACCAGGCTGTCGGTGTGTTTCACGATCACAAGATTGCCGTACCCACGTATAGCACTGGCAAAGATAACCCTGCCATCGGCAGCGGCCAGCACTTTCTGCCCCAGCGTGCCGGCAATATCGATACCTTTGCTCTTTCCTTCCTGGAACGACGCAACGATCTTGCCTTCCGCCGGCCACATCCATGCAATGCCCTCCTCTTGCTTCGCCTGAGCGGAGGTATCAGCAGAGGCGGGAACGGCCTCCGGCTTTGGGGTTGCAACCACGGCATTCTCGTGAGGATGTGCAGATGAGGAAGACGGCAAGGGTTTGACCTCGACACCCGAAGCGTTCGACACGATTGCCGTCTGCACGCCGCTCGACGGATCGGGCGGCTGTATGCGCAGCACTTGTCCTATCTTGATGTCGTTTTTGTTCGCCAGGCTGTTCCAGCCTGCAACACTACCAGGATCTTGCCTAAATCTATGTGCAATCTGGTTTAGCGTGTCGCCTTTTCTGACCGTGTAGTAACCGGGCCGCTCCTTTACCACTATTTTGACGGGACTTGCGCTCTTCGTCGCGGAGGTACGTTCAGCCACGGGAGCTTTTTGGCTCGTGGTGCTACATGCCGTAATTAGGACAACCGACAATACAACTAAAACAATTCGAATTTTTTTCATGCTCATATATTTTATCCCGGCGCCGTAAGACATGGAATGCCTTAAAGGGTGCCCGGACACAACGGTACAAAATGGCAGTCCTCCAGGCTGGAGGTCTTCCATTTTAGTTTATCCACACGCTCTATCAACTGCAAAGACTGCTGTTCATTGCCGACCGGGGCGATGAGACGGCCGCCAATCGTCAATTGCAACAATAACTCATTCGGCACTTCCATGCCAGCCGCAGCCAGAATAATGCCATCAAACGGCGCTGCTTGCGATAAACCTAGCATACCGTCTCCATAATGCAAGCGCAAATTAGGTATGCACAGCGGGCGTAGCCTGCTTTTTGCCAACTCATGCAATGCCTTTATACGCTCAATCGAATACACATCCTTGGCGACTCGCGATAAAACCGCTGCCTGATAACCGCAGCCGGTCCCGATTTCCAGCACCCGTCCCATTGGTTCTCCGGATGCGCTGTTGCGCATCGCCTCAATCATGCGCGCCACAATATAAGGACGGGATATGGTCTGCTGATGACCTATCGGCAAAGATGCGTCGATATACGCCTGACTGGACAATGCCTGTTCCACAAACAGGTGTCGCGGAATGGCTTCCATCGCGCTTAGCACCAAAGCGTCCTTGATACCTTGCTTCTCAAGTCGATCGACCATGGAGCGGCGCACTCTTATCGACACGAGCTGGCTCGAACCAGAAGCGGACCTATCCTGAGCGACAAGGGGCAAGGGATTGAGTTTGCCGGCCGGCTCTGCAGAAGCCTTTCGGTTGCCGCCGAACGAGCCGGTTTGTTGCGCGTTTCGCGTTGCCGTTTGCGGTGTTGCGACCTGATCGGAAAATTTCGCGCTTGCGCGGCGAGTTCCTGACAAATTATCGACTACGCTGGATAAAGGCAGGGGAAATTGTTTGGCCTTTTTGGTCATTCAAGACCCTTCGCGAGGTCATTGATCAATGCGGCATGCGTCAAGTCAATTTGCAGCGGAGTGATGGACACATGTCCATTCTCGACGGCATGAAAATCTGTTCCCTCGCCCGCATCCTTTGCTCTGCCTGCGGGGCCTATCCAAAATAATTCATGTCCGAATGGATCCTGCATTTTGACGACCCCTTCGGACTGGTGGCGCCTGCCGAGCCTGGTCGCAACACTGCGTTTCAGGTCTTGGTAAGGCCGGTTAGGAATATTGACGTTCATCAGGAAAGGCTTGGGCATCGAATCGTATAGGCGCTCGACCGTTTCGAGCGCGATCCTGGCGGCGCTATCCAGTTCTTTCCAATCCTTGTCCACCTGTGAAAAGGCAATGGCGGGTATACCGAACAGAAACCCTTCCGTGGCCGCCGCCACCGTCCCGGAGTAGAGCGTATCGTCGCCCATGTTCTGTCCCTGGTTGATGCCGGAGACAATCAGATCCGGTTTCCAGGTCAAAATACCGGTCAATGCAATGTGCACGCAATCCGACGGCGTTCCGTTGCAGAAATAAAAACCGTTTGCCGCTCGGGAAACCGAAAGTGGCCGTTGAAGCGTTAGGGAATTGGAGCAGGCGGAACGATTGCTGTCAGGGGCAACGACAACAATTTCCGCAATCGGCTCCAGCACTTCTGCCAGGGCAATTAAGCCAGGAGCCAGATAGCCATCGTCATTGCTGATCAGAATGCGCATGGGTAGACGTAATTATGGCAATTGGAGTTTTCTTCATGCGCCCGCAACAACATGCACCTACCACGAGTCTGTCAGAATGAACCCTAAAAACATGCAGAGCCGAACTGTAGTTCCAAGCTACGCCATTAGTCTGGCATGCTCAAAAGCTGCAATATCTGGTCAAGCTCTGCACGCACTGTATTGATATCGAAGCCGTCCGCCGTATTTTTTGTTGCAGGCTCGTTTTTTACGATATCGCCGTCGTTGGGATTCCTCGATTCGAGCCTGTTGCGCGCTCCGCTTATGGTGAACCCCTGTTCGTACAGCAACTCGCGGATGCGACGGATCAACAAGACTTCGTGATGCTGGTAATAGCGCCGGTTGCCGCGCCTCTTGACTGGTTTCAGTTGCGTGAACTCCTGCTCCCAGTAGCGCAACACGTGCGATTTGACGCCGCACAGTTCGCTGACCTCGCCAATAGTGAAATAGCGCTTTGCGGGAATCGACGGCAAAACAGGCAGTTCTGGCTTATTGACTCGTTCGTTCATCGCTTACCTAAGCAACTTGCTCAACCGGGCTGCCGCTTGCAGCATCCACCATTATCTTTAGCTTCTGGCTCGCGTGGAAAGTTACAACGCGCCGCGCAGTAATGGGGATTTCTTCCCCTGTCCGGGGATTTCGTCCGGGCCGTTGCGGCTTGTCGCGCAATTGGAAATTACCGAAACCCGATAACTTGACCGAGTCGCCGCTTTGCAACGCATTCCCGATTTCAGCAAAGAATGTTTCGACCATATCCTTGGCCTCGCGTTTGTTCAAACCCACCTGCTCGAACAGAAGCTCCGCCAGTTCCGCCTTGGTCAGCGTCGGCAGATCTTTTTCGGCCTGCGACCGAATTCTTGCATCCTGCATCGCACGCTGAAGATCAGCAGTCAAATTAAGGGGGAAGTCAGTTGTGTTCGATTGATTCATTATCCTTGCTCATCGCTGATGTCCGCAATCTTGTGGCCTTTTATGCGCGCAGTCGAGCGCCGTGCTTATTTTTGGCCGCCTCGGCAAAGACATTCATTGCAGCTTCGACAGCTTCGTCTTGCAGAGTTCCCTGAGTATCTTGCAAGGTAAAGCGGAAAGCAAGACTTTTCTCGTCTGTTTCCAATCCTTTCCCACGGTAATCATCAAACAAAACAACGGCTTGCATGATGCCACATAGCGGATTCGCGCTCTTTTGAGCCTCGAAGTCATCAATTAGGTCCTGTGCCGTCACTGACTGTTTTACGACCAGGGCCATATCCCGCGTGACAAACTGGAATTTTGAAATCTCGCGATAGGCCGGTATTTCGCGCAATTGCAATGCCGCGATATCGACCTCGAACAAAACCGGCGCTAAAGGCAATTCGTACTTTTGCTGCAAGCGGGGATGCAATTCACCGATCACGCCGACTTCTTTTCCATCTTTTTCTATGCGCGCGCTACGACCCGGGTGAAATGCAGGGTGCTCGCACTTGACGAACCGAATTGGCTGGGGCGCGAAAAGCGCTTCCAGATCGCCTTTCATATCGAAAAAGTCGGCATTTCTGGCCGGCTGTCCCCATTGCTCTTCCGCCAGCGGGCCATAGGCCAAGGCGGCAATGCGCTTCGGCTGGTCATACCCGGCCACTGCTTCCGTTCCATCCGCACCATTCGGGTTCCGCAGAAATACTGCCCCGATTTCAAAAACGTGCACCCGGCCGATCTTTCGGTTCAGGTTGTAGCGCGCATTTGCGACCAGGCTGGCTATCAGGGACGACCTCATTACGCTCATCTGGCTCGCTATCGGGTTCACCACCCTGACCGGATTGGCGTTGCCGGCGAAGTCGGTTTCCCAGCTTTCTTCGACGAAACTGTAATTGATTACCTCCTGATAGCCTCGATCCGCAATTTGGCGGCGAAGCGTAAACAACGAGCGCAGGCTTTCCGGCTCGATCTGCATCACATTCGGCGCTATTGGTGAAAGCGCGGGAATTTTCTCGAACCCGTAAACGCGGGCAATCTCCTCTATCAGGTCCACTTCGATTTCGATATCGAATCGATAGGGAGGCGGCGTAACCGAGAAAATCCCGGGATCATGGCGAAACTCTAGTCCGAGGCGCTTGAATATATCGGCGATCATTTCATCGGTCAGCGGCACGCCGATAACCTTGACGGCGCGCGCGGTGCGCACGCTTACCGGATTGCGCTGCGGCAAGTTGACGGTCTGGTCGTCGACAGGGCCCACCGCGGTTTTGTCTTCAATTCCGCAAATTTCCAGTATCAGCGCCGTGATGCGCTCGATATGCCGGACCGTGCCCGAAAAATCGACTCCACGCTCGAAACGGTGCGCAGCATCGGTGGAAAAGTTGTAACGGCGCGCACGGCCCTGGATCGCCCGCGGCCACCAAAAGGCGGCTTCCACAAAGATGTCCTGAGTATCCAGCGATACTGCGGTCCGATCGCCGCCCATGACCCCCGCGAGCGATTCGACTCCGCTCTCGTCCGCGATAACGCCAACCCAGTCGTCCACCTCGACAGTGCTGCCATTCAGCAGCTTGAGCGATTCGCCTTTTTTCCCCCAGCGCACATTCAGGCTGCCATGTACCTTGGCTAGATCGTAAACATGGCTTGGCTGTCCCGACTCCAGCATGACGTAGTTGGAAATATCGACCAGGGCGCTAACCGGCCGCTGACCGCTGCGCTCAAGGCGCTGCTTCATCCAGTCCGGCGTCCGGGCCTTGGCATTGATGCCGCGAATGATGCGCCCGGAAAACCGGCCGCACAGATCGTGCGCTGAAACGACGACGGGCAGTCTATCCTGCATAGTCGCTGCCACTGCCTGGTCCGCCGGCTTATTCAGTGGCGTTCCGGTCAGAGCGGAAACTTCGCGCGCCACGCCGAGAACCGAGAGGCAATCAGCCTTGTTCGGCGTAAGCTTGATGGTGAATTTGAGGTCGTCCAGCGCCAGATAGTCGCGTATGCTCAGGCCCACGGAGGCATCCTCTGGCAACTCCATCAAACCGCCATGGTCCTCGGACAGCTTCAATTCACGCGCCGAACACAGCATCCCCTGCGATTCGACCCCTCGCAGCTTTCCCAGCTTGATCGTGAACGGAACGCCGTCTTCGCCAGGCGGCAAAACAGCGCCGACCAATGCGCAGGGGACCTTCATGCCAGGGCGAACATTTGGAGCGCCGCAAACGATGTTCAGAATCGTGCCGGTGCCTGCGTCGACCTGGCATACGCTCAGGCGGTCGGCATTCGGGTGTTTTGCAACCTCAAGTACTTTCGAAACAACGACATTGGAGAAAGGCGGCGCAACCGGCTCGACCTCTTCCACTTCCAGTCCGGACATCGTGAGCAGATGCGCCAGTTCCTCCGACCCCATCTTAGGGTCCGCCATGGTTCGGAGCCAGTTTTCGGAAAATTGCATATAAAAGCTTTCGGACACAAACTTGCGAAAAGCACCCTGTGACTTAAGCCCCGGCGCTGTTCGCAACCTATCTCAGTTGAATTGTTTCAGGAAACGAAGATCGCCTTCATAAAACAGGCGCAAATCATTAATACCATAGCGCAACATCGTCAGTCGCTCAATCCCGGACCCAAACGCAAATCCGATATATTTTTCTGGGTCAAGGCCCATATTGCGCAAGACCGTCGGGTGTACCTGGCCTGCGCCGGAAACCTCGAGCCATCGGCCTTTAAGAGGGCCGCTGCCGAACGCAATGTCTATTTCCGCAGAAGGTTCTGTGAACGGAAAATAGGAAGGGCGGAAACGAACCTGCAAATCATCGGTTTCAAAAAAAGCCTTGACGAAATTCAGGTACACGCCCTTTAGGTCGGCGAAACTGATGTCTTCGGCAATCCACAAGCCTTCAACCTGATGGAACATCGGCGAGTGCGTTGCATCGCTATCGACGCGGTAGGTTCTTCCGGGAGCGATGACCTTGATCGGAGGCTGATGATTGCATGCGTAGCGAACCTGCATCGGACTCGTATGCGTTCGTAGAAGCAGCGGCTTGCCGTCTTTGTCGCTGCCGTCAATATAGAAGGTATCCTGCATCGAGCGCGCCGGATGATTCTCCGGGCTGTTCAATGCTGTGAAATTGAACCAGTCAGTCTCGATTTCAGGACCGTCGGCGACGGCGAAGCCGACCGACCGAAAGATCTCCTCGATTCGCTGCCACGAGCGCATGACCGGATGAATGCCGCCTGCTCCTCTACCGCGTCCGGGGAGAGTCACGTCGATCGCCTCGGCATTCAGTCGTTCTTGCATCTGCGCACTTGCCAGCGCATCCCTGCGCGCATTGAGCGCTTCCTCGATCTGACCTTTAACTGTGTTTACAGCGGCGCCATATGATCGGCGTTCTTCAGGAGGCAGCTTGCCCAGCCCCTTCATTTGCTCTGTGATGATGCCGGTTTTGCCGAGATACCTGGCTTTAACGTTTTCAAGCGCAGCGGCGTCCGGCGCGGCAGAAAAGTCCTTCTGGGCCTGGATAACCATTTGTTCAAGGGTATTCATACGGCTTTTCGTGCAAAGATGATACAGGGAACAATCAAAATAAAACGGGGCACAGGTTGTTGCCTATGCCCCGCTTTTATGTTGCGGGTCGACCACACGGCCGACGTCCGCGTCCGACTAAGCAGCGATGCTGGCTTTCACCTGATTGACGATTGCAGCAAAAGCCGGCTTATCCATAACCGCCATGTCGGCCAGAACCTTGCGGTCCAGCCCAATGGTTGCCTTCTTCAGGCCGTTCATGAATACGCTATAAGTCAGGCCATGCTCGCGCGACGCTGCATTGATACGCGTGATCCACAACGCGCGGAATACGCGCTTCTTGTTGCGGCGATCACGATAAGCGTATTGACCGGCACGCATGACCGCCTGCTTGGCGACACGGTAAACTTTACTGCGGCGACCGCGGTAGCCTTTGGCTAGGTCGAGTATTTTTTTATGACGGGCCCGTGCTGTGACCCCACGTTTTACTCTAGGCATGGATTCTCCTTGATTTGACTGGTGAGGTTAAGCGTTGGGCATCATGCGCATGACTGACAAAACGTCGCTGTCATGCACATTCGTGGAACCGCGCAAATGGCGTTTCACTTTGGTGGACTTCTTGGTCAGGATGTGGCGCTTGAAAGCGTGGGCACATTTGACGGTTCCGCCCGGACGGACGCGGAAGCGCTTCTTGGCACCGCTTTTGGTCTTCATTTTTGGCATAGCAATATCTGTCCTTTGGACAGTTCCTCTTTTTATATGATTGCAGGTGGCAATATCTCATTGCTCTTGGATGCCTGCTCTCACTTGTCATGCGGCAGAATCAAGTTCTGCCGCTGCTGCACTGCTTCCATTAAGTGGAAACGATGCAAATCCTATTTTTTCTTTCTGGGCGCCAAGATCATTACCATCTGGCGGCCTTCCATTTTCGGAAACTGTTCTACCTGGCCATACGGGTCGAGGTCGGTCTTCAAACGCTCGAGCACGCGAAAACCGATATCCTGATGCGCCATTTCCCGACCGCGGAAACGCAAGGTAATCTTACACTTGTCGCCCTCATCGAGGAATTTGATCAGATTGCGCAACTTGATATTGTAGTCGCCTTCATCGGTTCCCGGCCGGAATTTTATTTCCTTGACCAGAATCACCTTCTGCTTCAATTTGGCTTCGTGCGCCTTCTTCTGCTCATGGTATTTAAACTTGCCATAATCCATAAGGCGGCACACGGGAGGCTGCGCGTTCGGTGCAATTTCGACCAGATCCACGTTTGCCTCCTCCGCAAGACGGAAGGCTTCTGCCAGGCTTACAATGCCAAGCGGCTCATTATCAACTCCGGACAGGCGCACTTCTGGTGCGGTTATTTCGCCGTTGATGCGATGCGACTCTTTAGTAGCTATTGTCGTTTCCTCTATCAAAAATAATCTTACTGTGCTTTAGGCACCCAGCCCGTTCAGGCTTTGGCGGCGACGTCTTTTTCGAGTCGCTCTGCAAGGGCTGAAATGGACATTACGCCCAAATCCATGTTTCCCCGGGCACGCACAGACACTGTGTTTTCATTCCGTTCCTTGTCGCCTACCACGATCAGGTAAGGCAACCTATGCACGGAGTGATCGCGTATTTTATAGGTAATCTTCTCGTTGCGCAAATCCGACTCTACCCTAAACCCCTGTTTCTTCAACTGCTGCACCACAATTTGCGCATATTCGGCTTGTCCGTCCGAAATATTCAGGACGACTGCCTGTACCGGAGCCAGCCAGAGAGGAAGAGCGCCGGCATGATTTTCTATCAGCATGCCAATAAAGCGCTCCAGCGAGCCGAGAATTGCCCGATGCAACATCACCGGAATCTTTCGTGTATTGTCTTCGGCCACGTACTCCGCGCCGAGACGCACAGGCATCGAGAAGTCGGCCTGAATCGTGCCGCATTGCCACATCCGGCCAATCGCGTCTTTCAGCGTATATTCGATCTTGGGGCCGTAAAAAGCGCCTTCGCCCGGCGAAATCTCGAATTCGCAGCCGGAACGCTTGAGCGACTCAATCAGGGCATTCTCCGCCTTGTCCCAGACCTCGTCGGAACCAACCCGGTTTTCCGGACGGGTCGCCACCTTATAGATAATGTCGGTGAAACCGAAATCGGCATAAACTTTTTGCAACAACGCTGTGAAGGCAACGCACTCATCCAGAATCTGATCTTCGGTGCAGAATATATGTCCGTCATCCTGCGTAAAGCCGCGTACCCGCATCATCCCGTGCAACGAACCGGATGGCTCATTGCGGTGGCACTGGCCGAATTCGCCGTAGCGCAAAGGCAACTCGCGATAGGAATGAAGGTTCGAGCGGAAAATCTGCACATGCCCTGGACAATTCATCGGCTTGAGCGCGTATGAGCGATTTTCCGACTCGGTGGTGAACATGTTTTCCTTGTAATTCTCCCAGTGGCCCGATTTCTCCCAGAGGCTCCGGTCCAGGATTTGCGGAGCCTTGACTTCCTGGTAGCCATTGTCGACATAGACCTTGCGCATGTATTGCTCGACCTGCTGCCAGATGGTCCAACCTTTTGGATGCCAGAATATCAGGCCCGGCGCTTCATCCTGGAAGTGGAACAAGTCCAGCGCGCGGCCAATCCTTCGATGATCGCGTTTTTCCGCCTCTTCAAGCATGTGCAAATAAGCGTCCTGATCTTCCTTCTTCGCCCAAGCCGTGCCATATACGCGCTGCAGCATTTCATTTTTAGAATCGCCGCGCCAGTACGCGCCGGCCAGCCGCATCAGCTTGAATACACGCAGCTTGCCGTTGGATGGCACGTGCGGGCCGCGGCACAGATCGGTGAACTTGCCGCTGGTGTAGAGGGAAACATCCTGGTCCGCGGGAATCGACTCGATTATTTCCGCCTTGTATGCCTCGCCGATCGACTTGAAATACGCAACTGCATCGTCACGCGGCATTACCTTGCGCGAGATCGGTTCGTCTTTCTTGGCCAACTCGACCATCTTTTTTTCAATGGCCATCAAATCTTCAGGCGTGAACGGACGCTTATACGAAAAATCGTAGTAAAAACCGTTTTCGATCACAGGTCCGATAGTAACCTGTGCATCGGGAAACAACTCTTTTACTGCGTAAGCGAGCAAGTGGGAGGTCGAGTGGCGAATCAGGTCCAGCCCGTCGGCATCCCGGTCCGTTACGATGGAAAGATCGACGTCGCGATCTATCAAAAAGGATGTATCGACCAGATTTCCGTCCACCTTGCCGGCAAGCGCAGCCTTGGCCAGGCCGCTGCCAATGGAAGAGGCAACTTGCGCAATAGTGGTCGGTGCATCGAACTGGCGCTGCGAACCGTCGGGAAGCCGTACTGAAACCATAGTGATCTCCGAGCAGCACATAAAAGAACCTGTGCCAAAACTATATTGAGTATGAAAAACGCAGACGAAAAAAAACGCGGCCTAGCCGCGCTTTTTCTTGCTGCAATGACGAAAAAGATCACGACCAGCGTGCTAGCCAACCATGTTCGTGGTAGTTCGCGGTGTCATAACCCGTCTGCCTTTCTCGCTCTTGCAGAGTAAATACAAATTGTTGGTAGGCACGATTGGACTCGAACCAACGACCCCTACCATGTCAAGGTAGTGCTCTAACCAGCTGAGCTACGCGCCTAAAGAAGTGAAATTATAGCAGCGAATATGTTTGTTGCGCCAGCTTTTTTGTCTTGATTAACTTTTTTGATAAAGTTGCAATTTTTTGCCTGATCCGAAACAGTTTTTCCTGCGCCAACGTCGCCCTTGTAAAAATTCCAAGCCAAAAGAATGAATTTATTTGAGAATCTCTAACCCGCGCCGGTATTTTAGGTTATATAGTTAAAAAATTAACAGTGACTGTTTTCGGCCTGATGCCTAACCGTGTCCAGAGCCTGGCGCTGTTTTTTAAAACGAGGATGCCTACCATGAACCCACCTGTTCTGACCGCCACCGACGCTTTCAAGGCATTGCAGGCCCACCGCGCCCAAGCGAATGAGTGGCGGTTGCGCGACTTGTTCACGGAATCGCCTGACCGCTTTGTTCAGATGTCATTATCTGGAGCAGGCATTTTCCTTGATTACTCGAAGAACCTCATTAATTGCGAAACCGTGCAATTGCTGCTGGGCCTGGCGCGGGAATGCAATCTCGAGCCTCAGCGCGACGCCATGCTCAGAGGCGATAAAATCAACCTGACCGAGCGTCGGGCGGCGCTGCACACTGCATTGCGCGCGCCTCTGGACAAGACTATCTGGCTGGATGGCCGGGATGTTTCGCGAGACGTTCATGCGGTGCTCGGCCGCATGCGCAGCTTTTCCCTTCGAGTGCGCTCGGGACAATGGACCGGCTATACCGGCAAGGCAATCACCGACATCGTCAATATCGGTATCGGCGGCTCCGATCTAGGACCAAAGATGGTCTGCCACGCCCTGCGCTCGTTCGCGCAACCGAATTTGGCCATGCACTTTGTCTCCAACGTGGACGGCCACGACCTCAGCAACACTCTTTCAAAGGTGAACCCGGAAACGACGCTGTTCATTGTGGAATCGAAAACTTTCACCACGACGGAAACCATGCTGAACGCACAGTCTGCGCGTTCCTGGTTTTTGGGGCATGGCGAAATTGCCGATCTGGCCAAACACTTTGTTGCGGTTTCGACCAATTCCGAGGAAGTCGCAAAGTTCGGCATCGACACCGACAACATGTTTCCTTTTTGGGACTGGGTCGGCGGCCGCTATTCGGTCTGGTCTGCGGTTGGCCTCCCTATTGCATTGTCGGTAGGGTACGATCGGTTCGCCGAGTTCCTGGCGGGAGCGAACGCCATGGACGAACATTTTCGCAACGAGCCGCTCGAATCGAACATGCCGGTGCTGCTCGGACTGATCGGAATCTGGAATCGGAATTTTCTTGGCTGCACTTCAGTGTCGATTGCGCCCTATCACTTCGATCTCAGCATGTTTCCATCGTATTTGCAGCAACTGGAGATGGAAAGCAACGGCAAGCGCGTGAAGAAGAACGGCTCACCCGTGGATATGGCTACCTGCCCGGTCATTTGGGGAAACGTCGGAACGAATGGACAACATGCGTACTTTCAACTGTTGCATCAGGGCACCGACATCACTCCAATCGATTTCATTGCGGCGCTAACGCCGAATCACTCGCTGCCAGGACATCATGCCACGCTGCTTGCAAACTGCTTTGCCCAGTCCGAGGCGTTCATGCTCGGCAAGACGCCCGATGAGGTTCGTGTCGATTTGAAAGTGCTGGGCATGGCCGAGAAAGAGATCGAGTCAGAGCTGCCTCATAGGGTATTTCCCGGCAATCGGCCGAGCAACACGATCCTGATGAATCAGTTGAACCCATCTACGCTGGGCGCGCTGATTGCGTTATACGAGCATAAGACTTTCGTGCAGGGAACGATCTGGGATATCAACTGCTTCGACCAGTGGGGAGTCGAACTGGGCAAGGTATTGTCAAGGAACATCAAGCAGGAATTGATCGGCGAGTTTTCGGCTGCCTCCCATGACAACTCAACCAGCGGCCTGATCGAATTGGCAAGATTGGCCCGGTGAGAGGCAATACCGCAAGCTGCTTGCACAAACACGCGCACTTGAATGATTGACCAACCTGCCGCAACACGAGTTCATATTGAAAACCAAGCTGTGCTCTAAATCGGACGGGAGTTGATGAAATAATGCCGGCCACCACTTGCCAGATCGCTTTCAATCAGTCGATGCTGATCGGCGAATGCCCCCTATGGCAGCCGGACCAAGCGGCATTGTATTGGGTCGATATCGCCGGGAAGGCTGTACACCGGCTGCATCCCGCCAGCGGCATGCACCGTTCGTGGCAGATGCCATCCGAACCGGCCGCGATTGCGCATTGCGCCTCAGGTGGATTGATGGTCGCGCTTCGCTCCGGCTTTTCGCACCTTGATACGAATAGCGGCAGCATCCGCCCGATAGCCTCTGCGACATACGACACGGCAACCACGCGCTTCAACGACGGACGCTGCGATGCGGCCGGACGCTTCTGGGCCGGCACAATGTATGAGCCTCGCGACAAGAAGAATGCAGCGATGTACTGCCTGGAGCGCGGCAATGTGCGAACCGCATGGCACGGCGGCATTACAGTATCGAACGGACTGGCGTTCAGCCCGGACAATCGCATCATGTATCACGCTGACACTACAGCGCATGCGATCTACCGCCGCGACTTCGACCTTGCGACCGGACATGCCGGGCAGCCAAGCATTTTCAAGCAGTTTTCCTCGAACCGGACGGAAGGTTATGGAGGACGTCCGGACGGGGCCGCGGTCGACAGCGAAGGTGCTTACTGGTGCGCCATGTTCGATGGCGGCCGCCTGCTGCGCCTGGCGCCGGACGGCATGATCCTGAGCGAGATCACGCTGCCGCTGCGCTGCCCGACGATGCTCGCATTTGGCGGCGACGATCTGCGCACCCTGTACGTCACCAGCGCCAGCAATAATCGGTCGCAGGAAGAGCTTGAGCAGTTCCCATTGTCCGGCTGCATTCTGTGCTTGCGCGTGGATGTGGCCGGCAGGATCGAGCCCGCATATATGGAGTGACACGCGCCTTGTTGTCCTTCAAGCCATTTTTACATGATGATTGCGTAGAATAATAAAACCTTCGCATGAATTTGTTCTCGTAACAGGCGATGATCTGCCTAACCAACCTGTGAAAGTAAAGACATGAACCAACTCGAACAGCTCAAGCAATACACCACCGTCGTTGCCGACACCGGCGATTTCCAGTCGATACAGGCATTCACCCCGCAGGACGCGACCACCAACCCGTCCCTCATCCTCAAAGCGGTGCAAAAGGACGTCTACAAGTCGCTTTTGGAAAAGGCGGTGCGTGACAACGAAGGCAAGCCCACCGGCACTATCATCGACCGCCTGCTGGTTTCCTTCGGACGGGAAATCCTGAAAATCGTGCCGGGACGCGTCTCGACCGAGACGGATGCGCGTCTCTCGTTCGATACGCAGGGCAGCATTGACAAGGGCCGCGAACTGATCGCGCTCTACAGCGCGGCAGGCATACCCCGCGAACGCGTGCTGATCAAGATTGCCTCGACCTGGGAGGGCATTCGCGCAGCCGAGGTACTGGAAAAAGAAGGCATTCGATGCAACATGACGCTGCTATTTGCAATGCCGCAGGCCATAGCCTGCGCCGAAGCCAACGTGCAGTTTATCTCCCCCTTTGTCGGACGCATTTACGACTGGTACAAGAAAGCAACCGGCAACGAATATACAGGTGCCGACGACCCTGGGGTGCAATCGGTCAAGCGTATTTATTCTTACTATCGCAAATTCGGCTACAAAACCGAAGTTATGGGAGCCAGCTTCCGCAACACCTCCCAGATTCTTGAACTGGCCGGTTGCGACCTGCTTACCATCAGTCCCGAACTGCTGCAGAAGCTGTCTGAGTCCGATGCCCCGGTTCCACGCAAGCTCAGCGTTGAGTCGTCAAAGGCCGACCCGGTGCAAAAAATATCCCTGGACGAGAAGTCATTCCGGTTTCTGCTGAATGAGGATGCGATGGGTACGGAGAAGTTGGCCGAAGGTATCCGTCAATTCTGCGCCGACGCCGTCAAGCTGGAAAAGATGGTCGAAGCCTTGCGGTAAAAGCCCGGTTTTCCGCGCGCCAATGCATTCGGTCGCTCCGCCAACGGCAGAGCGCCATGCTTTGCGTCCGGCCGCGCAGGGGCGATAAGCGGCACCGTCAGAAAGCTTGCATCATCGAATACTGACTGCATAGGCTATCGCATGGGGATTGATGCCGTCGTTCCCGATTGGCCATATACAGGCTATGTCGGCTTGGCTGGCACCCGCAAGGTGGCATTGGTTTGCAGACTAGCCAATACCACGTTGTTGATCTTCTCGGCATCCTTGACAAGATCAAAACTTCCGGGCGAAAACAGCCAGCTATTCAGCAAGCCGTCGAACGTGATGTGCAGGAAAAGACTGGCCAGATGAATATCCAGGTCTTCCGGAAGCTGGCCTTTAACCTTTGCATTGATCAGAACTTGCCGAATGGTCGTCATGCCATGAGCCAGCCATTCTTTTTGGTAGATCAGGATCGGATCTTCCGGATCAACATATTCGCACCTATGGAACAGGATGGTCATTACCTTGCGGTAGTGCGGATTTTCAACGACCTGCCGCATCACAAAAACACATCCGCTACTCAATCTCTCCAAAGGGTCGGCTGTTGCTTCGCTGGCCATCTCCTCTATCATGGCGAGCATCGGCGTGCGGACTCGCGCGCACATTGCATCGAACAACTCAGCCTTGTTCTTGAAATGCCAATAGATCGCGCCGCGCGTCAAGCCCGCCGCTTGCGCAATATCCGTCAGCGACGTGTTCGAGACGCCCTTGCCGTGGAACATGTCCTCTGCCGCATCCAAGATGCTTTCGCGAGTTTCCTGTGCCTTTTCCTTGCTGCTTCTAGCCATATTTACCTTGAAAACCCAGGTCATCAAAAGATTATTTAAACACAACCAATATACATTCACCAATGAATGTATAATACCAAATTCTTGGCTTCCGGTAATATTGATTACCTTCAATTCTTCCTGAAGCAGGTATCGCTGGTGAAATTTTTAATGTTCGTTATTCCGTTTATCCATCATTTGTGGACTTAGTATTTGCTTGCCTCTCCAGATAGCATGGCAGACGCTGCACATCATTACTGGCTATTATTATGAGATTACTGTCTTCTTTTGCAAGTTTTGGCGTTATTGCCTCCCTGCTGTCGCTTCTCGCCGGCTGCGGCGACCAAACCAAAGGCGCGGCACCGCCGCCGACTGAAGTCGGGATCATTACGGTTGCTCCCGAGCGCCTGACTGTTACCAACGAACTGCCTGGCCGCGTCGAAGCCAACCGGATCGCCCAAGTCCGCGCCCGCGTTGCAGGCATTGTTCAAAAGCGCTTATTCACGGAAGGCAGCGACGTCAAGGAAGGCCAAGTACTGTTTCGCATCGATCCGCGCAGCTATCAGGCCAGTTATGAGAGTTCTGATGCGGCACTGAAGCGCGCTGAAGCGAACTTCGTACAAGCAGACCTGAAGCTGCAGCGATACAAGAAGCTGGTGGAAATCAATGCGGTCAGCAAACAGGAATTCGACGATGCGACAGCCGCTCAGAAGCAGGCTGCAGCCGATGTGGCTGCAGCGAAATCCGCGCGCACCAATGCCGGGCTGAACCTGGAGTACGCAACGGTCACCGCGCCCATTTCCGGCCGGATCGGACGTGCGCTCGTGACTGAAGGCGCGCTGGTGGGACAAGGCGACGCAACGCCTTTGGCAACAATCCAGCAAATCGATCCGATCTATGTCAACCTGACCCAGTCAAGCGCCGAACTGATGCAGTTGCGGCAGGCGATGCAAAACGGCCAGTTGAGAGACGTATCGAAAGGCGAATTGAAAGTGAAACTGGTGACCGAGGACGGCAACGTCTATCCGCTTAGCGGCAAATTGCTGTTTTCCGACATCAGCGTGGATGAAACAACCGGCGCGGTCACGTTGCGCGCGCTTTTCCCCAACCCAAAGCACATGCTGATGCCAGGCATGTTCGTGCGCGCGCAGTTGCAACAAGCTGTTAACGAACAGGCAATCGCCGTTCCGCAGCAGGCGGTGCAGCGCAGCGCCGACGGCGCAACCGTTATGGTCGTTGGCGAAGGCGACAAGGTCGAGGTGCGCAAGGTCACTACCACGTCGTCTTCGGGCAACAGATGGATCATCGGCGAAGGCCTCAAGCCGGGCGACCGCGTAATCGTCGAGGGACTGCAAAAGATCCGTCCGGGAGCCCCGGTACGGCCTGTTCCCTGGCAACCCGCCGCCACTCCTGACGCCAAAGACTCGCCCAAGCCGCAAGCCGAGACGAAACCAGGCGCAGACAAGTCCGCTCCGGCGGCAGCGCAACCAGCGCAAAAATCCAAAGCGGAATAAGGGAGTACTGCATGGCCAAGTTTTTCATCGATCGCCCGGTGTTCGCGTGGGTGATCGCCATTTTCATCTTGCTGGCTGGCATCCTGTCAATCCGCAATTTGCCGATTTCGCAGTACCCGACAATTGCGCCGCCGCAAGTCGTGATTACAGCCACCTATCCGGGAGCTTCCGCCAAGACGCTTGAAGATAGCGTAACCAGCCTGGTCGAGCAGGAAATGAACGGTGCGGACGGCTTGCAGTACATGGAATCGCAAAGCGAAGGCAATGGCCGTGCGCAGATTACCGTGACCTTCAAGACTGGCAGGGATGTCGATCTGGCAGCAGTCGATGTGCAAAACCGGATCAAGCGAGTCGAATCGCGCCTGCCGCAGGCAGTGCTGCAGCAGGGCTTGCAGGTGACCAAGGCGAACAGCAACATCCTGATGTTCGTGACGCTGACTTCGTCTGACGGCAGCATGGACCCGGTTGCACTTGGCGACTACCTGTCACGCAATGTAATCAATGAGATCAAGCGCGTTCCGGGCGTCGGCGACATCAGCCTGTTCGGTACGGAAAAGGCGATGCGCATCTGGATCGACCCGGTAAAGCTATCCGGCTTGAAGCTATCCCCGGCCGATATATCGAATGCAATCAAGGCGCAGAATGCCCAGGTAGCGTCCGGTTCGCTCGGTTCGCTGCCGAACACCGGCAACGAACCGATGACGGCCAGCGTGGTGGTGACCGGCCAACTGACGACGCCGGAGCAATTCGGAAAAGTTGTATTGCGCGCAAATCCCGATGGTTCCGTTGTGCGCTTGCGCGACGTGGCGAGGGTCGAAATCGGCGGTCAGTCCTACGACACCAGTTCCCGTCTTGACGGCAAGCCCGGGTCCTCGTTCGGCGTGCTGCCGACGACGACTGCGAATGCGCTCGAAACGGCAAACGCTGTGCGCGCCAAGATGGATGAATTGGCGAAATATTTCCCTCCCGGCGTAAAGCATGCCGTGCCTTACGACACGTCGAAGTTCGTTCAGATCTCGATCGAAGAGGTGGCCAAGACATTGCTTGAAGCAGTGGTCCTGGTGTTCCTCGTCATGTACGTATTCTTGCAAAACATCCGCTACACGATCATTCCAACCGTCGTCGTTCCGGTAGCGCTCATGGGTACCTTTGCAACCATGAACGCGCTCGGCTTCTCCATCAACGTGCTGACCATGTTCGGGATGGTGCTGGCCATCGGGATCCTGGTGGACGATGCCATCGTCGTCGTCGAGAACGTCGAACGCATCATGGCGACCGAAGGACTGCCGCCGCGCGACGCGACGCGCAAGGCGATGGGGCAAATATCCGGCGCCATCATCGGCATCACCGTCGTGCTGATTGCGGTATTCATCCCGATGGCGTTCTTCGGCGGAGCGGTCGGAGCGATTTACCGGCAATTCTCGCTTGCGATGATCGCATCGATGGTGTTTTCCGTTCTGATGGCCCTGACTTTGACGCCGGCTTTGTGCGCCACCATCCTGAAGCCGATTGAACCAGGCTCCCATCATGAAAAGAAAGGATTTTTCGGCTGGTTCAACCGTATCTTTGGCATAACAACGGTCAAATATGAGCGTACCGTCACCGGGATGCTGGGCAAGCTCACCCGCTGGATGCTGGTATATGGAGCGATCCTGATTTGCGTCGGCTTTCTATTCTGGCGCCTGCCGACTTCGTTCCTGCCATCCGAGGATCAAGGCTATCTTCTGACCAATATCCAGCTACCGCCAGGCGCATCCGCCAACAGGACGCTGGAGGTCGTCAAGAAAGTCGAGGAGCATTTCATGTCCGAACCCGGCGTTGAACATGTGATTGGCGTGATCGGCTTTAGTTTCTCCGGCCGCGGCCAGAATGCCGGCCTGGCCTTCGTACCGCTGAAGGATTGGAGCGAACGCGGCTCGGACCAATCCGCGCAGGCAATTGCCCAGCGTGCTTTCGGCAAGCTCATGCAGATCCGCGAAGCCTTTGTATTCCCGCTTAATCCACCGCCTATCCGCGAACTGGGTAATGCCACCGGATTCGTTTTTCGCTTGCAGGACCGCGGAGGAATGGGAAATGCGGCACTGGTTGCCGCACGCAACCAACTGCTCGGCATGGCTGCGCAAAGTAAGGTGCTGAAAGGAGTGCGGCCCGAAGGGCTGGACGACACGCCGCAACTGGAAGTTGCCATCGACCGCGATAAGGCGAGTGCTTTCGGACTGACCTTTGCCGATATCAACACAACTTTATCGAGCGCTCTCGGTTCGTCCTATATCAACGATTTCGACAGCTATGGCCGCCAGCAGCGCGTCATCATGCAGATCGATGCGCCGCAGCGTGTGCGCCCGGAAGACATCGGCAAACTGTACGTCCGCAACAGCAGTGGGACGATGGTGCCGTTCTCGGCATTTTCCACCAGCAAGTGGGGTGTCGGGCCGGTTCAGCTGACACGGTACAACGGCTATCCGGCAATGAAGATATCGGGTGAGCCGGCTGCGGGGATGAGCACAGGCGCGGCGATGGACGAAATGGCGGCGCTGGTGGAAAAACTGCCTCCAGGATTCGGGTATGAGTGGACTGGCCAGTCGCTGGAAGAGAAAGTCTCAGGCTCGCAGGCGCCGGCGTTATATGCCCTGTCGATGCTGGCGGTGTTCTTGTGCCTTGCCGCTCTTTATGAAAGCACCTCGATCCCGGTATCGGTGATGCTGGTTGTACCGCTCGGCATCTTGGGCGCATTGCTGGGGATGACCCTGCGCGGCTTGCCTAACGACGTGTATTTCAAGGTCGGCCTGATCGCAACCATCGGCCTGGCGGCCAAGAACGCGATCCTGATCATCGAATTCGCAAAGGATCTCGAGGCGCAGGGCAAGGGTCTTATTCGATCCACGCTGGAAGCGATCCGGTTGCGTTTCCGTCCGATCGTAATGACGTCCCTGGCATTTATCCTGGGCGTGTTGCCGCTTGTGATCGCGACCGGGGCCGGATCGGCCGCGCAGCGCGCAATCGGTACCGGCGTCATGTTTGGCATGATCAGTGCCACGGTCCTTGCTGTCTTTCTGGTACCGGTGTTTTTCGTGGTTGTCCGCACAATGTTCAAGGGCAGCGAGCGCCAACGCCGCATGTATGCGATGAATCAGACGCAAAACGAGGAGAAAAAAATTGATTAAACGATTGTCGCTTGCCATGATTGCCGCCGGTATCGTTTCCGGCTGCAGCCTGGCTCCCACTTACCAAAGACCCGATGCGCCCATTTCCGGCGTCTACCCGGTACAACAGGTCAAATCATCGGGCACTCCGGCAGTCCAGATCGGATGGGAGCAGTTCTTTCAGGATGCACGGCTGAAGGCGCTGATTGCCACCGCGCTCGAAAATAACCGTGACCTGCGCATTACCGCTTATCGCATCGAGGAAGCGCGCTCGCTATACAACATCCAGTCGGCTGACCGACTGCCGAATCTGAATGCGGGAGCAAGCGGTTCACGCGCAAGAACGCCGGCGGACCTTTCATCAACAGGAATCGGCGGCGTCGGCAGCCGTTATGACGTCGGCATCAGTCTGGCGTCGTTCGAACTCGACTTCTTCGGTCGCGTGCGCAGCCTGAACGATGCGGCGCTAGCCTCCTATCTGGCGACCGAAGAAGCGCAGCGCTCGGCTCATATCAGCCTGGTTTCCGAAGTCGCAAAAGCCTACCTGAACGAATGCGCCTTCACCGAACAGCTGGCCCTGGCGAAAAAATCACTTGATGCCCGCGCCAGCAGCTATCAACTGGCGCAGAAACGCTTCGAAGTGGGCGCAACCTCCGCGCTCGACCTGAGACAGTTCGAGACGCTGCTGCAGTCGGCGCGCGTGTCGGTGGTGACGCTGGCGCGCCAGCGCGCGCAGGCAGGAAACGCACTGGCTTTGCTGACGGGCAAATCCATCGAGAATCTGCCTGCGGCGCAAGCATTATCCGACCAAGGCATCCTGATGGATATCCCGGCCGGCCTGCCGTCCGATCTGCTGGAAAACCGTCCTGACATTCGCCAGTATGAACAACGGTTAAAGGCAGCGAATGCCAATATAGGAGCGGCCCGGGCAGCATTCTTTCCGCGCATTTCGCTGACTGCCAGCCGCGGCACGGCCAGCAGCACGCTGTCCGGCCTGTTCGATGCGGGGTCCGGCGCATGGTCGTTCGCGCCACAGTTGGTGTTGCCGATTTTCGATGCCGGCCGCAACCTCGGCAATCTGGATTTGACCGATGCGCGCAAAAACATCGCCGTAGCCGAGTATGAAAAGACGATTCAGTCCGCTTTCCGCGAAGTCGCCGATGCGCTGGTCGCGCGCGACCTGCTGAATGAGCAGGTGGATGCTCAGGCTGCTGTTCTGGCAGCCGAACGGGAACGGCTGAAGCTGTCCGAGGCGCGCTATGAGAATGGCATTTCCAGTTCGCTCGACGTACTGGACACGCAACGCGAACTTTTCGCCGCTGAACAAACTCTGGTGCAGGCTCGCCTTCTGCGCCTTACGAACGGAATCGATTTATACCGTTCGCTTGGAGGAGGCTGGATTGCTGAAAGCGTTTCTGCAAAACCCGTGGCAGCAAAAGCGACATCTTAGCTATGAAGGAATGGCTATGCCGGCTCGAAGTAATCGTGTCCGGCATGCCCGTTCCTAAAAAGCGTGATATAGTCGGAACGCAATCATGGCAGTGCGGAATTTAAGCTAGTCCCGGAGAAAAACATATTTTCATCCGCGCGTTTAAAACAAGCATACGCAAGATTATCTGCAGGCATATTCCCATTGTTGCAAAGTTCGCCCCTGCCCTGCTGATGCTGCGCTACCGAGCATAGGGCTGCCTTCAGGCACTTTGAGCCAAATCAGGCATTTCCCGGCTCGGCGGTCTACTGATTCCCAATTTTTAATAAAAAGGTTATGATTTGTCATCCAATGCAATTCCTGCTGCGGGATGGCTGATCCGGTTTCATGCATAATTCCAGTCATATCAGCAGCAATCGCAACAGCGCGGTGAAACACCCTCAAGAACGGCGAGTCGGCAAATTCATTGCCGATTATTTTTCCCCTCATCCTCCGAGGAAATCATGACAGAAAACATCAAAAGCATTACAGATGCCTCATTCGAAACCGATGTGCTAAAATCCGACCGTCCGGTTCTGGTCGATTTTTGGGCGGAATGGTGCGGCCCCTGCAAAATGGTTGCCCCGCTACTGGACGAAGTCGCAAAAGAATACGGCGGCAAAATACTGGTTGCAAAAATGGACGTCGATTCGAATCAGGCCACCCCTGCCAAATTTGGCATTCGCGGCATACCCACCCTGATCCTGTTCAAGAATGGCGTCATCGCCGGACAGAAGGTGGGAGCTCTCAACAAGGGCCAATTGTCTTCTTTTATCGACAGCAATATCTGATTTCGGCTGTGGCGGCCTCATAGCGCCGCCACTCACTTCAAAATAATATTCTGTAAGTTGTTTCGTCATCACGGCATCCCCCTTTCCACTTTTATGCCCCTAGCGGCAACCTTTCATCACTATGCATTTATCTGAATTAAAGTCCTTGCACGTATCTGCGTTGCTGGATATGGCAATCGGCCTCGATATCGACAACGCCGCGCGCATGCGCAAACAGGAATTGATGTTTGCGATCCTTAAAAAACGCGCGAAAACAGGCGAACAGGTTTTTGGCGATGGCGCACTTGAAGTCTTGCCGGACGGATTCGGCTTTCTGCGCTCGCCCGATGCGAGCTACATGGCTTCCACCGACGACATTTATATTTCCCCTTCGCAGATTCGCCGCTTCAACCTGCATACCGGCGACTCGATCGAAGGCGAAGTGCGTACGCCGAAGGACGGCGAGCGCTACTTTGCACTCGTCAAGGTTGACACTGTCAACGGAGCGCCGCCGGAAGCATCCAAGCACAGGATTCTGTTCGAGAACCTGACGCCGCTGCATCCGGACGAGCCGCTGCTCCTGGAACGCGACATTAATGCGCAGGAAAACATTACCGGCCGCATCATCGACATGATCGCGCCTATCGGCAAGGGCCAGCGCGGCCTGCTGGTCGCCTCGCCAAAATCAGGCAAGTCGGTGATCCTGCAGCATCTCGCGCATGCGATCACCGCCAATCATCCTGACGTGACGATGATTGTGCTTCTGATCGATGAACGTCCTGAAGAGGTTACGGAGATGCAGCGTTCGGTTCGCGGCGAAGTGGTTGCCTCCACTTTCGATGAACCGGCAACGCGCCACGTTCAAGTCGCCGAAATGGTCCTCGAAAAGGCCAAGCGCCTGGTGGAAATGAAAAAAGACGTCGTGATCCTGCTCGACTCGATCACACGCCTGGCACGCGCCTACAACACGGTGATTCCCGCTTCCGGCAAGGTTCTGACCGGCGGCGTGGATGCCAACGCACTGCAACGCCCGAAACGCTTTTTCGGCGCCGCGCGCAATATTGAAGAAGGCGGCTCGCTGACCATCATCGCAACTGCGCTGATCGAAACAGGCAGCCGGATGGACGACGTGATCTACGAGGAATTCAAGGGTACCGGCAACATGGAAGTCCATCTGGAGCGTCGTCTGGCCGAGAAACGGGTTTATCCGGCGATCAACCTGAACAAGTCAGGTACGCGCCGCGAAGAACTATTGATCAAGCCCGACCAACTGCAGAAAATATGGATTCTGCGCAAGCTGCTTTACGGCATGGACGAAATCGAGGCGATGGAATTCATTCTCGACAAGATGAAGGCAACCAAGACCAATGCCGATTTCTTCGACATGATGCGACGCGGCGGCTAACAGGACACAGCAGCGCTAGCTCAGTGTAATAATGCAGGGCCGTCCAGAAAGCAGGACGGCCCTTTGCGCTTCATGTTCCATATTCCGTTTCATTCACTACAGAAACATGAACTTTCTTTCCGACCCGGTAAATCACCTACCCGGCACAAGCCTCTAGCCTCACAAAAAAGTGTATTCACAGTACCTTTTTTTCTAAAGTTCCCGCATAATCTACCGTTATTAATATAATAACCTCGGTGAGATCAATTCCATCCAAAACGGGTCTCGACGGGAAAGCAATTCGGTTTCAAACCACTATGCAAGAAAAGGCGCTGATTGCCTTGGCCTGACTCTTGTTAATGCATGCTTTTGATGCACACACCAGAAAAATATGCATTTATCTGAACAGGAAATTCGAAATCGTCTGTCGGCAGCGCGGCTGCCGGCGATGCCGCATATACTTGGCAAGCTGATGGAGCAATGCCAGAACGAAGATGCAGGCATGTCCGAACTGGCCAAGCTCGTCTCGCAAGATGCGGGAATGACCGGAAAGATACTGAGTGTTGCCCACAGTTCCGCCTATCATCGCGGCGGACAGAAGGTGGGGCTGGAGCAATCCCTGCTTTCGCTTGGCATCGACATGATCAAGACGCTGGTGATCAGCGAATCCGTTTTCCAGACTTTCAACAGTTTTGACGCCTTCAAGAACCTCGATCTGCGTAGCTTCTGGAAGCATTCATTGGCTGCGGCAATCATTGCGCGCCGGGCAGCCAAAAAAATGGGCTATCCGAACATTGACGAGGCCTATCTTGCCGGTCTGCTGCACGATATCGGCCGTCTGGCCCTTCTTGTCGTATCGCCTCAGGCATACGCCTTCCATTTCCAAACCCAGGATGACGAAAACCTGTGCGCAGTAGAGCAGCGCTTGCTGCAGATTACGCACTCGGAAGCCGGGTCATTGCTGATCGAACGCTGGCGTCTGGATTCATTTATCGCGGACAGCGTGTTATACCACCATGAGCCGGCAGACCGGATCGAAACCGCTCACCCGCTCATTCGAATAGTTTATCTTGCTCATTTGCTGGCGGCGCAAGACAAGCCCACTCCTGCAATCGAATCCGCCGTTTCCCTCCTTGGGATAGATAGTGCCGATATTCCTGCCCTGACTGAAGGCGTGGCGGGCGAAATAAACCTTGCCGCCGATTGCCTTGGCATTGTTCTGGAGGACACCGGTAAAATTCCGGAGCCGGGCTCCCCTGCCCATCAAACTCCTGCGCAGGAACGCCTCAACCAAGAGATTCACAACCTAGTCCACGCATCCGAACTGGGGCGCTACTTTTCCGGTTTTCACGAAGAAACGGAGTTGCGGAAAGCGGTTTGCAGGTCGGCGCACGCTTTTTTTCAGCTCGATAACGCATTTTTGCTATTGCACGACGATAAGCACAAGCTTTTAAAAGGGTGTTCCCCGGCAGGAGCGCAACAGCGCTTGGCCAGTTTTTCCATTCCGTTCCGAAAAGGAAATCCCATAGCGGACGCGGCGTTGTCAAAACGCGTTATCGTCCTCTCGCTCAACGATAAGTTGACAGGCATTGCGGAAGAACAACTGTTGCGCATTCTCGGCACTGAACGCCTCGTCTGCGTTCCCCTGGTCACTGCCGAACACTGTGCAGGCGTACTCATAGGCGGAGCGGCTTCCTGGCAGATGCGGGATCTGCAGCAGTACGAGCGGCAACTGAAGACCTTTGGTGCGCAAGCTGCCACAGCCCTGAGAAAAGTCAGCGGCAAGACGGCGGCTAGGCAAGATCATGCCGAGCATCTCGAGGAGCAATACCGCGACGCTTCGCGCAGAGTAGCCCACGAAGTGAACAACCCGCTGTCCATCATAAAAAATTACCTGCGCGTGCTCAACAACAAGCTGGCTAGAAAAGAACCGATCGCTGGAGAGATGTCGATCCTGAATGAAGAGATCGATCGCGTCGGGGAGATCATCAACGACTTTGCCGAACACCCTACGTCGGCGTCGAACAGCACAGCCGACATGAACCGAGTCATCGATGATGTCGTGCGCCTGTTTCGGGACACCGAATTCGCGCCCCGCACTGTACACATTGCCGCGCGCATGCAGGGCAAGCCTTGCGTGGTCGCTTCCTCTCCCACCGTTCTTAAGCAGATAATGGTCAACCTGATCAAGAACGCTGTCGAGGCAATGCCGGGAGGAGGAGAGATTTCGATCGTGAACAAAGGCAAGGTCAGCAAAGGCGACCGGTTGTATATCGAACTCTCTGTGAACGACACGGGACCCGGCATACCAAAGAGCATTCTGGACAACTTGTTTGTCCAAGCAGGCAGCACGAAGGGAGCCGGCCACCAGGGACTCGGACTC